>Ga0078972_1007309_pt1 | contig 24757 bp, 16 predicted proteins | sample YelNatPaOPGAMG01_FD_67568 | JGI IMG/M metagenome (GOLD analysis project Ga0078972, IMG submission 67568) | Hot spring thermophilic microbial communities from Obsidian Pool, Yellowstone National Park, USA - OP-RAMG-01 (SPADES assembly) (version 2) | ecosystem: Environmental > Aquatic > Thermal...
CTTTTCTATGAGAAACACAATTCAAATAAATTGAGAAGGGTAGATAATGAATAAGAAGATAACTGCACTTGTAAGCACATATAACGAATCTGAACGCATCGCACAGTGTCTTGAATCTTTGAAATGGGCTGATGAGATTGTAGTAGTCGATACCGAAAGCATAGACGGAACCCCGGAGATTGCAAAAAAATATACGAGAAATGTATATTCCGTGAGAAGGACGGGGTATGCATGTCGCGAAGAGGCTATGAAATATGTTTCCAATGATTGGTTGCTTATTATCGATGCTGATGAACTTGTGCCTGTAAAACTTATGAAAAGACTAAGAAAAATAGTCGAGGAAGACGAGGCAGACATGTTCTATATCCCTAGACGCAACTACTTCTGTGGAAAGGAGATGTTAGGTGCAGGTTGGGGCGTGGAGCAGGATTTACAGTTAAGATTCGGAAAGAAAGAATTCTTTATAGCGAAAGATGTCGCACATGAGGATTTTACACATAAACACAACGCACGCGTTAAAATAATTCCAAATCTCGATGAATCTATAATTCATTTGTGTTATTACGATATTGAGCAATTCATTGAAAAAACAAACAAATATACAACTTTTGAAGCAGAAAATATCTTCGATGGAAAGAAAAAAGAAATAGGATTTGTAAAACTTCTGTTCCAGATGCTTGTAGAAGAAACATTTAAAAGGCTCGTAATCCAGAAGGGGTATAAAGACGGCTTGGAGGGTTTTACATTTTCCTTACTTATGGTAATGTATAGGTTATCTGCATATTCAAAATACCAACTTATGAAACGTTTTAACTCGAAAGATGTGCGTGCAAAAGTCAAAGAAAGGTATGAAGAGATTGCGAATATGAACAATAAAGAGTACATGCATATAGAACCGAAAAAAGGAATGGAAAAAGAAGTCGAACATGTTTTATCTGCGAGTGTGAATTAAGAGGAGTAAAATTTTATTAAAGAGTTCATTACCTTTTTCTTAAAAAGAAAGCGCAGGAATCTCCCTTTTTCTTTGAATTCAATTCCTTAGCCTTTTCTTTGAATGAGTTAATCTCTTCTTCTGAAAAGATGGGTTTTTCTGGATTCTTGTCGTATGAACGGGGGTCATGCAGAGGTATGTCTCTGAGATATTGTTCACTTCCCCAGAACTGAAACTCCGTAGAATCGTAAACGACTTTATCCAAGGTGAGATTTGCCATTTTTGCCAACAGAGAAATACTTTCAATAGAATGAAGAAAGAAATGTCTGGGAGCGTCAAGTTGTACCCAATTTTCTCTATAATGTTCCCATGCGTATGAGGATACAGTGGGTATTCTAATTAGGCAAATTCCATTTTTAGCAAGGAGTCTTGATGTTGCCTGGCATGTTTCTAAAGGATCAGGGATATGCTCGAATGAATGATGAAACATTACTAAATCCCAATTCCCTTCAGTTTCTTTGAATTCATGAATCGACTTTTTAAGAATCTTTAATCCGTTTTTGTATTCTATATTCTCTTTTATGTAAGGGTCAAGACCAAGGAGATTTTTAAATCCTGCTTCTTTAAGTGTATATAGCAATAAACCATTACCACAACCAATGTCAAGTATAGTACTTTTTTCGTCCAAAGAAATATAAGAGAAAATTTTTAGGCTCTCTTCTGGATAATAACTATATACAATTTTGCCAATAAGCCCTTTATTAAAAATCGCATATCTATCTCTCAATCTTCTTAATACTCTCTTAATTGGGTTCTTTACTTTCTGTGGAATTGCGGAAAAACTATAGTAATTTGGCGGGTAGTATTTAGTCATGTCTATAGGAAACTCCAAAATTTGTAAGCAACCGCACTTGGCACATTGAAAGTAGGTAAAGGTATCTCTAAATCCAAACATCATTTCTTTTACTTCGTATCTTTTGTTATTTTCAGAATTTCCACATACTCTGCATTTCATGTTTCCACTTTGTTGTAATCTCTTTTCTTGAGGATATCTGCTTTTATCTCAGATTCATTTTTAAGTTTTTGGCTCATTATCGCTTTCTCGATTTTAAGAACGTCATTCTTTAAAGCCGGGTCTTCTTCAAGAACGCGTTCGATCCATTTCTCTATAAAAAGATACCTTTCAGCGTCTGCTTCGTTCTTTGCGGCTGCATATAAAGTGGGACCATATACATGTTTAACAAGTGCAACCTCTTTAGCAGAAAGTTTGTAAGATACCGTATATGGATTACGCTCTACACTTACTATATTCTGTTCCTTCCAGATTTTTGATTTATCGTATATAAATCCGATAAGTAGAATACCTGCAAATATTACAAAGAAAAGAAGAATAGTTCCCATGGTATCGTTAAAAAAGAGCGTGTTATTTTCCTGTCCTATCATAATTGCAAAGTTGTAGAACCTCCATTTAACATAATCCTTATAGAAAACACCAGTTAAAGTAGCAGCCCAGATTATTGTATTTATAATCCCTGCACTCTGCTGCACACGCCAGAGATGTTTCATCATCTCCTTCTTAAAAGCATCGATTTTAGAAGTCATCTCTTCACCATTTCTATATCTTATCTGTATCTTACTGCATTGTTGATTCATCTATTATTCTTTTTGCATGCTTTCTGTGCTCTACCTGTGCGCTACATGGGAGAAAACTCTCGAAAAAACTAAAATAACTATCCAAAAATATATAATAACTATACCTTTCTACCAATCATAATACCAAGCCCAAACAACAAACCGCCAAAGAACACAAGAAATAGCACGAATTGTATATCGAACAATTCTTTATTTGAATTAACACTTGTTTCAGAGGGATATTGATAATCCGGAAGGGAAGGATTGCTATTTGTGTCAGGCTTGGATGGTCCTGATGTGCTTGTCCTGTTAATTACAACCTTTATTATGGCAATGGATGAATAATCTCGACCGTCGTATGCCTTTACGTATATCGTATGAGGTCCATCTGAAAATTTGGATATATTCCATAAGAAGTACCATTCAGTCTTCCCAACGACGTTCTGCCAACTTCCATTATCGAAGTTTATAAGGACTGCAGTTACCTGTCCATCAGAATCGCTTGCCTTCCCGCTTATTTTTATATCAGATGCAATCTCTCCTTCTATAGGGTCAACAAAAACTTTAGGCGGGTCGTTATTGCCAACTTCTATTTTGAAAGTTACCGTCGTCTTTGTACTGCTCGAATCAAATACATGCAATAACACTGTATAAGTGCCTGCATTGTTGTATGTGTAGCAAGCATATCCATTGCTTAAACCATCGGTTGTTTCTGCATCTATGTTCCCATCGCCATTAAAATCCCACTGATATTTTGTTACTAACCCATCTTCGTAATCGTTCGCAGAGGATTGGAACTCTATCGTCTTACCAATCTTTACCTTTACTGTTCCTAAATCTTCAGGCTTGGATTGCACACCATTTACAGATATTAAATCTACGATAGGCGCACGATTGAGCACTTCTATAAATATAGAATCTGATGCTGTCCCACCTAGGTTGTCGGTTGCTATACAATTTATGTTATACAATCCAGGATAATTCAAAAGAAATGTGATTTCTTGCGTATAGAATAGCATGTCTATGTTACTATTTGCTGGACCTGTAATATGCCAACTCCAATTAACTACCAAGCCGTCAGGGTCTGAGGATGATGCATATAGGGTCTGCTGCATACCAGAATAAATTTGCATATTCTCGCCTATTTCTACAGTAGGCAGGCGATTTATCGCAATACCATCTGAAATCTGAGAATATTCGCTCCATAATCCTGCAAGATTTCTCGCACGCACACGATATCTATAAACCTTCCCAAAATCTTTTCCTACCATAGAGAATTCTGTTACTTTTAGATTAGAGGATATGGTGTTCCAAGAATTAGGCGAGGTCGATTCCTGCAATTCATATACATCGATGCCAGAATCAAAATCCATGGCAGATTCCCAAGAAACAAGATATTGGTTCGATTCCGAATAGTCGATATCTGCGCCCAAGCCAGGATAGGTCTCTAAAACAATTGAAGGAACAGTAGGAGGTGTGCGGTCAACGATAACTCCATTAGAGGGATGTGAATAATCACCTATTACCCCTGATGCACTTTTTGCTTTTATTCTACAATAGTAGATTCCATTTGATAAATCGCTAACAGTATACCCAGTATTTGTGGTATAAACGTCGTTAACGATATTAGAAGAATTCGGAGATGTGCCTACTGAAACGTAATATCCCACGGACCCTGGGGTTCCAAGCCAATGCCAATATACAGTCCCTGTTGAGTTATAGAGAATATCGCAAACAGGCGTATTTGCCCCTGGCGCTGTTGTTGAGACTATAACTGAGTGTGTTCCATATTCGCCGATATTCCCTGCATTGTCTTTCGCACGCACATAAAATGTATAAGTTCCCTCGCCCGGAAGAGCAACGGAAACAGTGTTTGCAGTTGTGAAAGTCTCTGCGCCGTTATCAATCTTCCAATAGTATCCTGCTAGACCTGAAAGTGAATCTACAGAATTAGTCCAGGTAAATGTTACAGTAGTCTGAGATGTGGGAGATGAAATTGAATCGTCAGGAATAGGTGTTGTAGGCGGAGTAGTATCAACTGTGAAATTACCAACAGCAGGCGCGCTCCAATGCCCTGCCCCATCTTTCTGGTATAGAAAATAATAATGAATACCATCAGAAAGCGGATTGGTGATAGTATGCTGAGAACTTGCGCTACCTGTATTCGAAATCGTATATTCGTATTCGTAAGGGCTAACAGGGGTCTGCTCGTTATCTATTCTTATAAGATAACTTGAAATCCCCGTAACGTCAGAGCCATCTGCCCAATCAAAATATGGAGTAGAGTCGTTTGTGTATCCCGAAGGCGCGTAATTTATAGCGGGTGGAGAAGGTGAAATTGTATCTCTAACTCTAATCTGCCAAAATACATTTGTAGGACCGAACCAAGTATCTCCTCTTATGGGACGCCAATATTCTGTATAATTATTATCAGCAACAGCAGGGGCTCTTACAATAAATGTAAACCTGCCCACAGAATTAGGCGATGTTGTATAATCTACGCTTGAAGGTCTGCAATTATTTCCCCAATTGTAGTTAGGATAGAAGACACTTGCTCGGTTAGGAGGATTCCAAGTTCCAAGCCAAGTAGATGGTGAGGTGCTCGGATACCAAGTTGCAGTACCGTTGTTTTTATATTCAATCCAAACAATATATTCCTGTCCTGCTTCCATAGTGGAATTATAGGAAGAACCAAGGTAGATAGCGTCTAATTCAGCAGCAGGAGGTTCAACTGGAGGGTCATGTGGAGTTTCACCGTAGTGAGACTGAAGACCATGCAGTATTGCTCGGGCAGCTTCTTGCCTATATGATTCTGAAGCTAACTTTTGGTTATCATTGTAATTATCTATAAATGCAAGTTCTACAAGAATGGCAGGCATCGCGGTATTTCTTAGCACATAATAATCTGCTTGTTTCACACCTCTGTTGTATGTGCCGAGATGAGAGACAACTTCGGGATTTACTTTGTTTGCGAGGTTTGCAGCAGTTGAACTTGATGACAATGATGAGTGATAATAAGTTTCGGTACCGTATGCATTTCCATTGTAGGCGTTACAATGTATCGAAACAAATCTATTACAACCATTATTGTTTGCAATATCGCATCTTGCTTGTAGAGAAACATCGGTATCAGTTGTGCGTGTCATTACAACCGTAGCACCATCAGCAATCAGAAGGTCTTTAAGACGCAGAGCCACATCTAGATTAACATCTTCTTCCTCGAGACCATATCCTACCGCGCCTGGGTCAGAACCGCCATGGCCAGGGTCTATGCAAATCTTCTGTCCTGCAAGACCTCGGGAATATTCATGGTTGTTTTGCGTATTATTTGAGTAAACGATAGCAGGCATCTCATTTGATATACCAACATATTGAAGAATAAACATGCAAAACAATAGAAGAGCAAGCATCGATATGAACTCTCTATTCTCTCTTTTTGAAGGCATACGTTAATAATGTGCTTGGACGGTTTTAACCTTTCCGCTATTTAAGAAATTCAATTTTGCATGTTCCGCAATTTTTGATAAATAATTTCATTTTAAAATGGAAAAAAGATATTAATCAACCCTTCTCTGTTAGAGATGGTGTAGGATGTGGCTCAGGCAAGTATGCAACAAAACGAACGATTAACAAGATTAAGTGTATCTAAAATAAGAACATGTCAGGAATCAACACTAGTAACTGGACGATTTGCAGTTCGTTCAAAGGAACTTCCAAGAGATTACAAAAACAAGGATGGTAAGTTTTTCTTTTTTGAAGTCGGAGACAAGACTGGTAATATTTTAGTAAAGTACTGGGGCGGACCTGATGGCGAAAAAACTGTTGAGTTGTTTAATTCGCTTAAAGTAGGGGATTTAGTGGAAATATCAGGTGTTGTCGAGAAAGATAAGTATGATGGACGGCTTGGGATTGCAATCAACGAAGGTGCGAATAAAATTGAAAGGATAGGAAACTTATCTGATTTGGTTGGAAAAGCAGAGAACGCATCTGAGTATATTCCTACTTCTGATAAAATCGAAGAGTGTTTTACGAAATTAAGGAAATATGCGAACTCCATAGACGACTCATATCTAAGAGCACTTGTCCTTCTCTTTCTTGGGAATCCTTCTTTTTCAGAAGCGTTCAAGACGGTACCGGGCACTTCGCTTAACCATCATAACTACCTTGGAGGAAACCTCGAACATACCCTTGCAGTTACAGAGTTATGTATAAAGATGTGCGAAATCCATCCACTTGATAGGGACCTCCTTGTTGCAGCCTCAATCCTTCACGATGTAGGAAAAGTTAAAGAATATGTTGCAGAAGTATCAATTGAACTTACAGACGAGGGAAAGTTTCTTGGTCATGTGCATATAGGTATAATAATGATATCTGAGATGATTCGGAACATTCCTCAATTTCCAGAGGAAACAGCATCTAAACTTCTTCATGTGATAGTGAATCATCATGGTGCGCCAGATACAGGGATTGCAAAAGGTGTTAGATTACCTGAGGCATGTGCGCTTAATCTAGCGAACACTCTCGATATGCGTGTTAAAGAGTTTGTTCAAGTAAAACTCGAAATGGCAGATTCGCCTGAAAACTGGGTATATGCAAGAAATCTTGGAACCGACATCTACCTAAAATGAGCAAATATAAAAAGAAATTAAAAAGAAAATGTGCAGTTCTGAAATTTGTTCACGTCGAAAGACAAGAAAAAGAATGATAAAGAAAGATAAATCGAAACAAAGAGAGAAAAGAAAAATTACAGGGTCATCTTTCTGCCACAATTCTTGCAGTTTATTATCCTTAATGCGCAGGCTTCGTGGTATGTATATCCGCATGGACACTTGTACATCGTAAGACCTTGCTTTATTGCGCCATTGCATGTATAACATTTACTATCCAAAGTCGCTTTCACAGTCCCATCAGGGAGCGTGCCTCGAACTTCGTTTAACTGTCCTTTTGAAATTACCCTGCTGCAATTCGAGCATTTTCCAAGCCGGTTAGCGCATTCTTCATGATATGGACTGCCACATGCACATTTGATACCCTGCGAACCTTTCTTCATTATACCTTTGCATTTTGTACAAATCGCAGATTTGTCGAATGTAATCGGTGTAACTTTTTGTGCAGGTCCTGTGGAATAGACAGGTTCTCTACTACTTGCAGATGGTATTGTGGCTTGGTGACTGAAACTCGTGCCTGTTCCTGCGCTTGGCATTGGTGCTGTTTGCATACTTCCAGTCTGCATACTACCGTATTGCATACCCATTTGAGGTTGTGGCATCTGTGTCGGTCCTTGCATAGGTTGCATCATTGGCTGTTGCATGGGCTGCCTAGGCTCTCCATATGTCGGACCAGTAGATATGGTATCATAACTTCTGTGAACTTTTGTAGGTTTCTCATCCTCTTTCTTTCTCATCATCATGAAACCTAAGACTGCAATTACTGCTACAACCACTAAAACTGCAATTATCCAATATGGAAACTCAGTACTTCCAGTTTGCATTGCCCCGACTTTTTTAGCCTCTGCAGTAAGACTTGATGCTTCGTTACCAAGATTATCTATCGCAGTTACCTTATAGTAAATAGTTCCTTTCGGTGCGTTCACATCTAAATATTGTATTCCAGGTTGTGCAGGGTCAGCATCTTGATTTGCATTTATCTGAATGAGCATGGTCGTAGCATCTTTGGAACTTCCACGATATACAACATATTTGCTTATCCCATTTGCATCCAGCCCTTCACTCCATGATAACATTACATCGTTCCCTTTTCTCGTTGCAGTAATACCAGTAATTTGTGTAGGTGGTGTAACATCACGTTCGAGTTTCAAAGTTGCATTCGAACTTAGACCGATTTTATCTGTTGCAGTAAGCGTTATAGACGATGGACCCTCTGCATTTGCTTCAATAGTATATTCTAGCGAATACTCGGGACCTGATGTATCTTCAGGAGCATCTGAGAATGCGTTTGAACCCTTAACTGAGAGTATGCCTGATGCACTATCTGTTGCAGTTACCGCGATTGTAAAAGTACATGCCTGTTTACCATATTTCAAATTCCAACCATTTGCACTCGAAACAACACCAACCCCTGAAGTTATAGTTACAGATTCTATCGATATCGTGGGTGCAGTCGTATCAACAATAGTTCTGTTTGATAATATTGCCCCTTTGTTCCCTACAAAGTCAACTGCATACGCCCGATAGAAATGCGTTCCTTCAGTCATATCGCCTGTCATTGAAGTTCTTATCGTTGCAGGCTCGCCTGAATCTGATGAAAATCTATCTAAATAGAAAGCCTCCAAGCCAACGCCTGTATCGCTTCCTCCAACTATCGTAACAGTATATGGCGAACTTGCATACGCAGGCGCTACAAGTGCATATCCTGAAGGCGCAACACTATCTAATTCAACAGGTAAAAGGAGAGTTGAAGTCATGCTCCCTGAAGTTGCAAGAGTAATTGTTATTGTTCCTTGGAAACTAGCGCCATGTTCAATAGTATATGTTAAAGAAAATACGTTTGGAGATGTCCCCGGTGTTGTATCTGTTGGTGTATCCCCAAAAGCACTCGAGCCTGAGGCAGAAACAAATGGTGCACCCGAACCTGTAACATCTATGTTTATAGTAAATGAAGATTCTCCAAGAGCGCTGTAATATAACTTCTTTGTCGTGGTATTATAATACATATATGCAGACCCTGAATCTTCTGTAATGCTTACAATCGATGCGCTCATAAGCCCGATTGTCGAAGATGCAGAGACTATTTGTCCTTTATTTCCAAGCCGGTCAACCTGCATTGCTCTGTAATAGTGCGTGCCTGGAGCAGTATTTCCAGCCATTGTAGAACGAAGTGTAGTAGGTTCTCCCTCATTAGTTGGGAATTCGTCAAGATAAGTGCCATTAACACCGCATCCTGCATCAGTACCGCCGTTAACAGTAACAGTATATGCTCCAGATGGATATTCGGGTGCATCGATTGTATATCCTGTAGGACCTGTAATATCTTGCACAAGAGTAATAGGCATCGTTATCTGTTTTGAGTTTCCTGCGGTATCGTAAGCAGTTGCAGTTATAGTCTGAGGCGATAAGGGTCCAGTCCCTGCAACAATAGTATATGCAAGAGTCCAACCATCTTCGCCGTTATTATCTGATGGCGTTACTCCGAATGCGTTGTTTCCCACAATCCTAAATGGAGCTGAAACATTGTCCATAAAATCGAGTTCAAAGGTTACAATCCTATTCGATTGCGCATTTGAATAATAGGCTGTGCCTGATTGATTAAACCATTTAGTTCCATCGTCGTATAATATATTCAAAACCTCGAGATCTGTAGGCGGATTTGTATCAACATTTACCTGAACATATTTGATTGATTCCCAGTTACCTGCGATATCTCGGGCTCGGTATGCGATAACATGCTGTCCATCAGATATTTGGATTTCTGCGGTGGAACCGATAACTTCTGTTGTAGGTGTGCCTTCGCCGTAAGCAATTGCATAAACTCCCGAACCCCCAACATTATCTGATGCGGTAAGTTTGAGATTAACATTCGATACATACCAACCATTTGCGCCTTGTGTGCCTGACATTATAGTTGCAGTTGTGGTAGGTGGCGTGATATCTCCAAGAACCTGATATGATACATGAAGTATAGGTCTGCGGGCAGGTATGTTATGCTCAGATGAGTTTACAAATATTCTATTTGTAGGTGTTTGTCCATCCATACATCTTATTACTACACCATAGTTTGTTGATGGAGAAGAATACCATCTTTTTGCAGATTCTGTCGCTGTGAAGGTTATGTATCCTTGAGGACCTGAGGGTGTGGAATCTGATACTGCGATAAATGTTTCAGCACTTGCGTTGTATGTCATAAGCAAAGCATCAGCAAATGTTAAAGTAGACGCAGCCCAACTTGATTTTACTTCTCTCATTTCTACAACCATTGGATTTGCATTTTGGCTATTCCATTGGAATAGATACAACTGAGCACTTGTAATAACTGCAGCAGGTGGAATATATGAAGATATTGGGAATCTTAGGAAGGTCCAGTATTCATCAGTAGATGAATTACCTCCGAAGACCAATTGGTTAACTAAATCGCCATTAAAGTTCTGCGACAGTGCACTTTCTCGCACATAAGTATCGTTGTCTGGAGGAATAAATACATAATTTGAGCCCGTGGAATAAGAAAGTAAAAGCAGAGGTCTATAATTCCATGGTGAATATTGTTGTGAAGAACAGTTGTAATATCTTGCATTCGTATCGCTTTCATCATTCAACTTAACAAGGATACCATTGTTTATTGAGGGGTTAGTAATCCAAGCCGTTGCCAACTCCTTAATATCCCAAACAAACCAACCTTGTCTTGCTGAACAGTATATTGTTGAGCATGGGGTGGTATTAAAAGATGGCTGATTGTTGTATATCAACGTCGATTCCTCCCAGTTTGAGGTTACATTGTAAACGCCAATCCCATAAGTCCCTGGTCCGCTGTATCCATAACAATTTATCATCAAGTATGCTTCGTGAATGGTTATGTTTGGAATTAAAATAGTAGGTTCAAATTTGAGATAAGAACGATATACCCCTGCAGACTCGCGTCCGAACTTCAAGGTATTTTGCGTGCCATAATTTGCACTTGGTGCTATTTGCGATACATATGTGTCTTTTGTGGGTGAAAGGAGGGTATAGTTTATTGGCGAATATATCACTTCCATCTTAGGTCGATAAGAAGTAGTAGCATAATCATCAGTATAAAACCCAACAAATCCACTTGTAGTAGCCTCTGATGCTCTTCTTATACATACGCCTTGATTGGGGATACTTCCATTATACCATCCTCTCATATATTCTGTTATTTCAAAATAAAGCCATGAATTTATAGTTGACATTCCTGCTAAGGTATTTCTAGCGTATGTATTGCTTGTTGTTACTCCACTATTATAATTTACCGTGGATTCATCCCAATCTGAAGTAATCCTCCAAGCCGAGTAATCTAAATTTACGTTACCATTATAGGAATATTGATATAACAAAACTTGTGCACACACTATATAATATCCTGGCTGCATCGAAGAAATATCAAATTGGATATAGGTCCTGTATATTCGAGGAGTTGTGAGATATCCTGAGATAGCATAAGGTGAAGTTCCATAATTTGCAGTAGGTGCGGTACTTATTACATAAGTCATTTTCCCACCGGCAACCATGTCTATAGTTATCGAGGGGTCTATCTTAACTGGATAGACTCTATCTTCAGACATGAGCCAAGTAGAATCTGCTTCGATTATCACGGTATATCCCTCTCTATCCTTTTTTATTTCAAATTTTATGGATTCGGAAAATACGTCGTTTGCATCTGTCATATACGGCTTGGGGAAGAACATAACTCTTTTTCCTTCGTAATAGAGAGCATATCTCCCATTTTCGTAAGTTATCTTACCGTTAGTAAAAATCTTAAATTTAAAGAGGTTCTTTCCGTTGTATTCGTTGAGAACTATATCCTCTTTCAGACCTTTGCTTTCAAGTGTGTACTTTAAATCCGCGCCATCAATGAAATTAGAGTATGTTACAGAATTCTCTTTTGCTTTCGGTTCAATTCTATATGCGTCAAGTGAAATTTCATGTAGCCAAACGTCTTCATATTCAAACTTTGCCCCTGCTGAGTGGCTTGGAAAATAAGTTTTGTATATATTCTTAGTATTCTCGAATGCATAGTAATCATTGTTAGAGGGGACTATTGTCAAATCGATATCTTTCCATTCGTTGGTTTGTTCATCGAGATAGTGGACGGGTGCGGTATAAAACTCCACGCTGCGGCTACCATCAGGTAAGAGGTAATGCTTTTCCATCATATTTCTTTCCGATACGATTTCACTCTTTAGTTTGATTGGATAATCACTCATTTTTTCATCTGTTACCAATCGAGAATCGCTATCTTGGTCCACAAGATTATAATTGTTAAATTCAACCTTTTGTAATGTCTGCTTCTGCTCATTAGTAGAATATTGATTATTTGTAAGGGCATTTGTTGAACCTATATGTCCTATATTATTAGGAATTATCTGCACAATAAACATGCAGACCAAAGCCGTACACATCAGAAACTTAATTTTTCCGTTAAAAATCCTTACACTATCGATTTGCTCAATTCTTGCCATATTCCCACCTATTCGCATAACAACCATCTAAGAAACTAATCTTTTTAGGTTTTTAAATAGTTTGCTATTACTCCCTAAATTGTACAGAGATGGTGTCTCAGATAATACTCAGATTAATCATAATGAGATAAAATATATTAAAACATACACAGTATACCATAGTTGCAAAATGGATGCAAAATGCACACAAACATATTTTTAGATGAGAGGATTTGCAATCTTATGCAAAGTTCATTCAGGTTTGCTTCTAAAAAATCAAGGGGGCTTTTGGAAAAAAATAAATATGGACAAAATAATGTTATCCGCATGCAAGTCATGCAAGATTCACAAATCTTGTTAAGTGAAAAGATAAATCTTCTATATAATCTTGGTCTTCCAAAAAATATTGCTACTGTGATAGTATTCTTGCATGAGAATGGGAAATGCATTTCGCAACAAATCGAACAAAAGACAGGACTGCGTCAGCCTGAAGTTTCAATCGCAATGAAAGAACTAGCAGAGAAAGGTTGGCTTGGAAAAGAAGTTTCAAGAAGAAAACGAAAAGGAAGACCAATATATCAATATTATTTAGCAGTGCCTCCTAAAACAATAATATCTACTTTGCGTGCAGAACATGAAAAAAGGATTGCACAGATTGAAGAGATTTTTAAAAAATTAGAGAAAATGTTTGATTAATTCTATTTTTTCCATTTCAAAAGGTCGAGAGGAGTGGAAACTTTAACATGTTCCATGAATATCTCTTCAAGCCAACCATTCTTATTTCCAATATTATTTTTTATAATTTCGGTCGTTCCTGAAGTTACTATTCTTCCTTTATCTATGATTGCAAATTCGTCGCAGAGTTTCTCTACCAATTCAAGGTCATGTGATGACAAAAATATGGTCATACCTTCTTTTGAGAGCGCCCGAAGAAGGTCTCTACAAAGTTTAGAAGAAATAGGGTCCAGGCCCGAAAAGGGTTCGTCGAGAAAAAGGACCTCAGGGTCATGAATAAGTGCACATGCAAGTGCTATTTTCTTCTGCATGCCATGAGAATAATCAACAATCATATCATCTTTCTTTTGTGTAAGTTCGAACATATCTAACAAGATTGCTATTCGATAATTAAGTATATCCTCATCCATTGCGAACATTCTACCTACAAAATAGAGATGCTCCAAGCCGGTAAGCCTTTCATACAGATTTAGTTCATCGGGGACGTAGCCAATTCTTGCCTTAACCTCAAGCGGTTGTTTGCATATATCGAAACCGGCAACCTTTGCAGTTCCAGAAGTTGGACGAAGTAAACAGGTTAACATTCGTATTGTGGTTGTTTTGCCTGCTCCGTTCGGACCTATAAACCCCATTATTATACCTTTCTTTACTTTAAGTTCGAGCCCTTTTACAGCATCGATGTCTCCAAATTTTCTTGTAAGAGCATTTATCTCTATAGCATTCTGAGAAGAGGTTTCAGAACCGCCCGAATCTTCCATCCGTATTTTGAAAATCGAGCAAATTAAAATAATTTCGCAGTTTCAAACAGATATTTTTATGAAAACATCCAAGCCAAGGTTTGTTCATGACATCTTCAAGAAATTACACTTTAAAATGCGTTTGTGGAGAAACTTTCTCTGCTAAACTTTACGACATAATCAACGCACAAAAAGACCCGAAACTAAAAGAGGAGTTACTCGAAGGTAATGTTAATGTAGTTACCTGCCCGAGATGCAAAAAAAGGTTAGCAGTCGATAAAATCCTACTTTTTCACGACCCAGATAAAGAATTGATGGTCAATCTTTTTCCAAAAAGTCTTCGTGAGAAGGAACCTATCATAAGAAAAGAATTAGAAAAGACAATCAACGAAAAAATAGAAAGAGGTTCTTTATTAAATGAAGCGCATGAAATTCCCACATACATGCGACATCCAAAAATAGTTTTCTCTATCGAAGAACTTGCATTTGTTATTCAAGAATATGATAAAGAATACGGTAAAGACTACGATAAAAAATTCAGAGAGTAGAAAGAACCAAGTTTGAAAAATCTACAAAAATGAAAGGGAGTTTTATATTACGGGAGGGGAAATTAAAAAATGGTGAGAACTCGTCTTTATTTGATGTAGAACCTTTGGTTAAAAAGGCGCGAGAGATGCACGAAAAAGGGATTTCAGATAACGAAATTGCAGACCAACTCTGTATTTCACGTGCTACGGTAGATTGGCTACTTTCTGACCAGGCGTTAAGAGATAAAACAGAAAAGACCTATCCGAAAGACATAAAGATATCATGGCGTTCAGTAGGCATTTCTTCATCAAGAATTAGGTTAGTTGCATCTGTCATGGCAGATATCATAATCGAAGATATGGAAAAGAAGAATTACCAAGCCGAAACCGCAATAGGGATTGCAGTAAATGGTATTCCATTCGCAAATGCAATTTCTGAAATTGTAGGTATAGAATTTGCAGTTCATTTACCATCGTCAAAGATAAATCAACCAGGCTCTTTCGGGATGAACTATTCATCTATAAAAGGTAAAAACATAGTAATCATAGACGATGTTGCAGGCACGGGACGCACTCTTCGTGAGGCTATAGATTCTGCAAAAAAAGAAGATGCAAAAATTAGGCTCTGCGTCGTTTTTATCAACAAGATGGAAAATGAAGACATAGATGGAATTCCAGTTAGGTCTCTTGTTCGTACTACTATATTCTAACAGAAGTGAGAAGTATTTTTATAAACGCAAATTACGACGAAAGATTACAATTTAGGGGCAAGTTGCTCAGATAAACAATTTTAAAATAAAATTAAGAATGAGATGAAATTAAGAATGGGCCCGACCGGATTTGAACCGGCGACCATCGGGTTATGAGCCTGACGCTCCACCGGGCTAAGCTACGGGCCCGCAGCAATGCGCCGCCGAGCGGATTCGAACCGCTGACCTCGGGATTAACAGTCCCACGCTCCACCGGCTGAGCTACGGCGGCTTCCAGTCCTGTATTGATAATCTTATTAAAAAAGGTTTCTTTTGTGAACGAATAGATGAATTAAAGAGAAAGTTATATAGAAAGGTCATCGTCCAAGCCTGGAATGTTCTTGAAAATACCAGGTGTTTTCTCTATAATTCTATTTTCGTATTTTAACACACCAAGCCAGTGCTTCGCCCAAGATTTAGATTGTCCTGCGATACATGCAAGTTCATTTACAAAATCCTCTTCAGTCCAGCCTTCGGGATATTTTGCGGATAAAGAGAACAAAGCATCCTCTATACTTTTTTCATCTTTTGCGGTGATGCGTTCGCGTCTGCGTGCTTCTCTTCTGTCTATTATTTCAGCGGCAAGTGAAACTTTTTTGTATGCAACATCGTATAATTTTGAAATGGCATTTTTATAAATTTTTCTTGATTCCCGCAATGCATTTTTTACATCGAGATTTCTCGCACGCATAGAAGCATAAGCAAGTTTTGAAATGTGCTCTCCGAGCCCGTTAACCAAGCCGAAGTCGAACCCTACTCCTCTAAGTATGAGTTTTTGAAGGTCAGGCCAGTTTTCTTTAATGTCTCGCAAAGTAAGTTGTAAAGCGTCCATCTTTGTCTCAAATTCTATGGGTTGATAGTTATTTAACGAATAGAAAAGAAGTCTTGCAAACTCATCAGAAAGTTCAGATAAGTCTGTAATTTGCATGTTTAGTTTTGGAATGTCTAAAGAGACGTCTTTCTTATGTATCATCAAAGGTAAATCTGCGAAAGTGAGCATGCTTTTTGAGGGATGTTTAGTTTTTGTAAAATCGTCTAAGGAGGTAAATAAAGCAGTATCTATTGCAGTAATCTGAGAAGAAAGGTTGGTTTCATGTTTAAGTAGATTTTTTGTAGGCTTGGTTCGCGTGTCAATGAGTGTTTTTGGAGTGCTACTAAATTTGTAAATAAGCGGGGTTGCATGTATCGTTTCAAATACCTTGATTTGAATGTCATAATCGATAGCAATTTTTATCTTTTTTCCAAGAAGGTAATCTGGAAGTAATAAAGAATAGATGTGAAATATGGTTTTAAGGGTTTTTTCATCGAGGCTAAGTTCATGTTTTGAATATATTGGTGCGAGGGCGTTACCCCCAAGCCTACCTAAATCGTTCGGCGAGGAGAATAGAAAGGTAGAGAATGAATAGAGATGCTCACGTTCGCGGAACTTGAATAAGTCGTCCAGAATTTTGTTTATTTCAGAATGAGAAATTGCAGGTTTGCGTTCGAGTATAAAATTTTGGATAGATATCCATTCGACATCTTCTGCAATCAAAAACCTTCCTTGGATATCAGAATCAGGCGCAAAAAAATCGAAACTTGCAAGATAACCTTTGCAGAACACAAACTGCGTTCTTTTGCAGATTTTAGCTGGGACAACAAGAGGAATAGATGGAGAAGAAACCTCAGGATGCGGCGTAAGGATAAAGATATGATATTCGCCTAGCAAAGAATAGAGTTTATGGTGGATATTCTTAAATCGATAAGTTATTTGATAGGGGGCTTGGAATATAAACCCTTTGATTTCTACTTTCGAGCCGTCGGGTGCATTAAAACTAATTTGTTCGCCGAATCTTTTTTGCATAAGGTATATTTGTGCACTTTTATTCAATCTTGCCAGATTTGCGTATTCGATGGGCGACATATCTTCGAATGAGAATATTTCCTTCAACCTTTTCTTAGTAAGTTGCAACTCAGGCATCGATATGAAATTGGCGTCAGGGCTGATAAATCAATTGGTGTTATGAGAATGTTATTAAAAAGATGAGTGGTATTATTAAGATTATTAGAGTGGTATTATAAAGATTTTTTATAAAGATAAATGAGATAAAGCATTCGTAAGCATTCGTGCAAAGTATTATTGTATAGGAAGAATAATTCAATTGATAAGTGTATAGGAATTAACTTAATTTAGTGAAAGATATTTGGATATATAATTTGTTGAGGGTGATAGATGATAAAGGAGAGCATAACTGTAAAAGAGAGGATATTGCTACACCTTTCTGAATTTACAAATCTTGAGAATGAGCGGCTGTTTCCAAATCATGTTACCCAACTTGGCATGGCTAACTTGCTCAATATAAGACAAGGACATATCTCGCGTGCGGTAAAGGAATTAGAAGATAAGGCTATGGTAGTGGGCAGGCAGGGCTATGTGCAGGGCGCATCAGGACGAAGAAAAGTGTATCTGATAACCTACAAAGGTCTTGTGGATGCAAGGAATATAAAGGACAGATTGCTTTCGAACGAGGTTTTGTTTCGAGACGAGAAAGGGAATATTTCACACGTTAAACTTGAGGACGCTTATGAAGAGATTAGAAAACACGTTCAAATTCGTTTTTCTGATTTTATCACGCTCTTTGTTATCACTTCAGATGAAGTAGTTTCTATAGAAAGTGCAAGAAAATTTGTAGAAGATAACCGGCTTGGAAGAGCCTATGATGAAAAGAAAGGAGTTTCATATGTTGATTTCTCGGGTTCTGCGCCCAGACCCAAACATTTCCATGGAAGGAGCGAGGAGATTGCACAAATAAAGAATTGGATAGCTGCCGGGCTTGGAGTAAATGTTATCATAGGTATGGCAGGGATTGGCAAGAGTGCGTTTGCCTGGCGAGTTATGAAAGAATATGAGAATAAAAAGAACATATTTTGGTATCAATTTCATAAATGGTCGACATTAAGGCACATGCTCTTTTCGCTTGCGGATTTTATGGACCAGATGGGAATTAACGATTTGAAAAGTTATTTAGAAAGTAGGGAGATTGACATTTCAGAAGTTGTTGAGATTTTAAAGAAGACCTTGAATGGCACAGATACACTTTTGGTTTTAGACGATTTTCATGAAACCACGGACAAGATAATAGATTTCTTTTCTGCGCTTGTATCATGTGTGCATGAAATAAGCAAGTTTTCAGTAGTTATTACGAGTCGCAAGCCAGTTCCAATCTATGATAGGAGAGATGTTTCGGTTAGGAAAGTAGTAGGTGAGATATATCTTAAGGGCTTGGATATTCAGTCGGTATCAGAGATAATAAGAGAGCGCCACGGCTTGGAAAAAGTATTTGACGATGAGGAGATAAGAAAGATATACGATATAACTGAAGGACATCCTCTTTTTCTCGAATTGATAAAGATGCCTGGAGAATGTGTTATTTCAGATAATATGAAAAATGAAATGACAAGCGAGGTACAGAAATTTATCTATGATGAGATATTCTCGAGGCTAACTGCTCGAGAAGGGAAACTACTTGAAATTGCATCTGTGTTTAGGCATCCTTTTCCGCCTTCTGCTGTGTTTATAGACGAGGATGTGGATTATAATACGCTTGATAGTTTAGTTGATAGGTGTCTATTAACAGAATGTCCAGAGAACTTATACGATACACATGAACTAATAAAAAGTTTCTTTTATAGGCGTCTTTCGCCTGCGAATAGACAGAGATACCATCTAAATGCTGCAAAAGTTTACTTGGGTTCTCATATAATAGAGACAGATTTAATAGATACAGATATAATAAAGACAGATTTTGTAGACCACGAAAATGAAATTAAGAGTGAAAGTCAGAAGAAAAATATCCCTGGGATAGATGAGATTGAGGCGATGCATCATTATATATGTGCTGGGCATGAGGAACTTGCAATAGAGTTGGCAATAAAGTACGGTAGAGAATTGATTGCAAGAGGATATTTACTTGAATTTATGGCTGTTATAAATGGAATAGAAGATGCGAAAGGTAGGCTAGAAAGTCAAATAAAAGACATGAAAGCCGAGATATTATCGCTTTGGGGAAGAGGAGAATGGGATATAGTTATGGAATACCATATTCAATCGAAGTTTCTGTCTGATCTTCTCCTATTTGAACTTAACCTGACACAGATACATGAAATAATATCTTCCTCGAAAAGAAAAGATGAAGATTGGGAACGTGCGATAAAGGACCTTGAGAATAGTATCGAGACATTACACGATATAAACGATGAAGAAGGAAAATCGACGTTAAGGAAAGCGCTTGCATGGACTTATTGGATGAAAAGGGATATTAGGAAAGCAAAAGAAGAGTATGCGAAAAGTGCAGAATGCACAAATTTGATTCTGTCAGGTAAGGCGTATGTTGAGTTGGGCAACTTGTATTGGAGCGAGGGAGATTTTCGTGAAGCAGAGAAATCTTATCTTTTAGGTCTTGGAAAGTTAAAGTTATCAGAAGATAAGTTCGAATGTGTGCGTGCATATGTTCATCTTGGCGATGTTTATTCTCATATGGGAGAATTAAAAAGTGCGATGGAGTCATACAACAATGCTTTAGATATATGCTACAAATCGAACTTTATGCAGGGTAGCGGATATGTGCACCTTCACATGTCTCAGGCGCTTATTAAAGACGAGAGATACAGAGAGAGTGCAAGAGAATACATAGATGAGAGCATACGAATATTCGAACGGCTTCGTGATAATGTTGGCTTGGGGTATGCTATGATTGCAAAGGGTGCAATTATAAGAGATGAGGACCCTTACAAGGCACTTGAACTATTATCTTCCGGCTTGGAGTTAATTGACGAGAGAGCATTAGACATGCCTTTTTATGTTTTCTGCACAGAGGTTTTGATAGGTCGGCATATTGACAAGCATGCAGGTAAGACCATGGCAGAAAAGCATTATGCGCGGGCAAAGGAAGTTCTTAATTCTGAGATTCCGAATGGAGAATTTGTTTTTAATCTTGCAAAGAAAGTTTAGAATTGTTTAGAATTATTTAGAATTTGATGTCTCGATTTTAGATATTTTAGATATAGATTTTAGATTATGAGATGTATGCAAAAATGGATAAGGGCAGATGGCATACGGGCGAGTGTGATAAGATGAAATTAAAGGAGATTTACGAACTTGCAGTGCATCTTGGAATGGAGAACGACCCCCGAGGAAGAAAAGAACTTGAAAGGGTGCTTAAGCAGGCAAAAGAAGAAGAGAAGGAATGTAGAGAAAAAAAGAAAGAGTTTGATTCTGAGAAATTAAAGAATCCATATGCAGATACGAGGATTCTATATGGTAAGGGAGACGAAGAAATAAAGAGAGCGCTTGTTGGTATAGATGTTGAGGTATCCGAGATATTGCTTGCTGATAGGTTAAGCGAGAAAGGGAATAAGATAGATTTAGTGATTTCACATCATCCGAGCGGGAGTGCATACGCGAACTTTTTTGATGTTATGTGGATGCAAGCAGATATAATGGCTGCGCAGGGCGTGCCGATAAATGTTGCAGAAGGGATGCTTACTGAACGAATAAAAGAGGTTGAAAGAAGAGTAATGCCTGCGAATCATCAGAAATCTGTTGATGCATCTAGACTTCTTGGGATACCATTCATGTGTATGCATACGGTAGCAGACAATTGCGTTAATTCATACTTGCAAAAACTAATGGATAGGAAAAAACCTGTAACTTTGAAAGATGTTCTTGATATACTAAAAGAAATCCCCGAATACAAAGAAGGCGCGAAGATGAATGCAGGACCTAAAATAATAGTGGGGAGTGAGAAAAGGCGAGCAGGTAAGGTTATGGTTGATATGACTGGCGGTACTTCAGGTTCTAAGTCGGCAATTGAACGGCTTTCGCAGGCAGGCGTAGGCACGCTTTTATGTATGCATATCCCTGATGAACATAAGAAAGAAGCAGAAAAGTTTCACATAAATGTGATAATAGCAGGACATATGAGTTCTGATTCCATAGGGATGAACATGATAATGGATGCACTTGAGAAAAAGGGAATAGAGATAGTACCTTGTGCAGGATACATAAGACATTCGAGGAACAGTAAGAAATAAGTGGGAAAAATAATAAACGAAGGAATCAAAGATATGAGGCAAGTTTTTTACGAACTTTAGTTTCATTAATCTTTACTTTCTTGCTAACCTCGTCGTAAATAGAACCTTGATGCGCATCCATTGCTACTATTAAAGGTCCAAAATTTTTGACTTCAAGAACCCAGAGCGATTCTGGCATACCTAAGTCATACCAAAATACTCCTTTTACATCTGTAATTCTCTTTGCAAGCGCGACCGCAGTCCCTCCCGTTGCTGCAAGATAAACGCAACTCACTTCTTCGAGCGCATCTAAAGTTTTTTTGTCCATGCCTCCTTTTCCTATAATTGCAGAAGGTCTAAATTTTTTAATAAAAACAGGTTCGATATAGTTTAATCGCGAAGATGTAGTAGGACCTGCTGAAATACAAAACCACTTTCCATTCTCTTTTTTCATTATTGGACCGCAATGAAATACCGCTTTTCGATATAGTTCAACAGGTAATTTCTCGTCTTTTTCTGCAAGTTCGAGCGCTCTTCTGTGTCCCATATCTCGAAATGTATATACCAAACCTTTGAGATAAACCACATCTCCAATTCGAAGATTTCTAACCTCATTTTCAGATATTGGTATTTGCAATTTATATTCCATATTTTCCACTTATTCCTTATTATTCCATACTTTATTATTCCTTTATTCCTTACATATTCCTTACATTTTAATGAACTTTGATAAACTCCACATACCCATCTTTGTAAATTCTTGCTTTTGCTCGTCTTGTTGCCCAACATTGGAACGAAACAGATACCGGGAATGTGGCTGTATGACAATGCGCATATTCTATATTCACGCCAAGTACTGTGGTATCGCCGCCCAAGCCCATGGGTCCAAGATCAAGAAGATTTAGCGATTCTAAGAGCATCTTCTCTATTCGGGCGTATTTTTCATCTTCGTTTCTTACATTAATTGGTCTTAGGAGTGCTTCTTTTGAAAGTTGAACTGCAATCTCTGCAGAACCTCCGATACCAAGCCCAAGAACCATTGGAGGACAGGCTTTTCCACCTGCTTTTAACACTGCATCGAGAACAAACTCTTTAAGCCCTTCCAAGCCATGAACAGGAGGAAGCATTCCCAGAATAGCCATATTTTCGCAACCTGCACCTTTTGGCATGAAGGTTATCTCTGTATAATCCTTCTTGAACTCATTATCTGAATATTTGTAGTATATGTAAGGTATTCTTTTACCAAGGTTGTTGCCTGTATTTGTTCTTTCAAGTGGTTCTACTACATTTGGACGAAGTGGTATCTTTTCAGTTGCGATTTTTACAGCATCTAAAATCGTTCTCTCGAAATTTTTACAAGGTATTCTACCTGAAATAAAGAATGTAGGAACGCCCGTATCTTGACATATTGGTAATCTCTCTTTCCTCGCAAGTTCTATATTATGAATTATATTTTTTAATTGAATTCTTGCAAGTTCGTTTCTTTCTCTGTCAAGAGCATAACGAATAGCATCTTCGATATCCTTTGGAAGTTCTGTTTGAGCTGTGTATATAAGTTCGAATACCAAATCCCTAATTTTCTTGCTCGTTATCAATAAGTCGTCATAAAAACATATCTGAATAAAAAACTTCCTATTTTACTTCTAACTTTGAACAATTATCCAAGCCTGATACCTTTTCCTGATACCTATATTACCTTGCTTAATCTGACCTTCCTTAATTATATATTAAATTATACATGCTGATTGATTAGATGTTTATAAAAAACAAATGCAAAACCTTTAATCATTGCTCATCGATTTGAGAACTATCATCAAAATGCAGTTTTGAGATGAAAAAATGTTAAACTTCCTAGAACTGATTGCAAAAAGAGGAAAAGTCGATGAAAGTGCGAAAATAATATACATGCTTGCATGTGTTGCCTTCCTGGTAATGCTTGGAATTGGGATTATAAGCCCTGTTCTTCCAATATATGCAAAAAAGTTGAGTGCAGATACTGCACTCGCTTCTTATTTAGTATCTAGTTTCGGTATTGCACGAGTTTTTATGGACCTGCCCAGCGGTGTTATTATAGATGCTGTTGGAGAACGTAGACTAGTTCAATCCGGGCTTGGAATTATCATAATATCGTCAATACTCTGTGGCTTGGCTAATTCTTATTCTATACTTTTATTAGGTAGAATCCTTGAAGGTGTGGGCTCTGCGATGTATACGATTACGGCATTAACCTTGATTGCGAAGATTGCGCCAAAGAAGAGCAGGGGAAAACACATGAGCATATATACAGGGATGCTTCTTTTTGGTGGTATATTTGGACCTGCGATAGGCGGGTTTACATCTGCAAAATGGGGTATGAACTCGCCTTTCTTTGTATATGCATTTGTGGTCCTTATTGGAAGTTTTATTGCGTTCTATGTGTTAAGAGATATAGAGAATGTAATTTCGCGTGCCTCGAACCATTCTGGTTTCGATGGAGAGACTCGAAAATCCGCAAAAGAGATTTTTTCAGATATAAAATCCGTAACCACGGACAAATCGTTCATAATAGTAACCCTTGCAACATTCATGCTATTTTATACTCGTACGGGGATAAATTCAACTATGGTTCCTTTGTTTGCAGTTGAGAACCTACATTTAACAGAAGATACGCTTGGCGGAATACTTGCACTTGCTGCCTTTTTTACTTTTATAACGATGACAACTTCTGGAAACTTAACAGATAAATATGGTAGAAAACCACTTATGATGTGTTGCATGCTCTTAACTGCGGTCATGACGATAATAATTCCATATTCTCGTAATGTATTAGATTTTACTGCGATAATGATTGCATATGGTTTTACACTGGGACTATCGGGACCTATGGCGGCTTGGGCTACTGACCTTATCCCTAAGGATAAACTTGGAGCCGGCTTGGGTTTTTTCAGAACAGTAGTTGATTTTGGTTTTATATTAGGGCCTTCGTCTTTAGGTTTTATAGTCCAGCAGACAAGTGGAGGCGCGATAAATGAACTCCCATTTTTCATAGTTGCATTCTTACTATTTATCTTCGGTTCGATGCAATATTTTGCAAGGGATGTCGTAGGTGAAGAAAGAAAAAATAGAAAGATAGAACTCTTTGGTGGATAGAGTATAGAATTGGGTTAGTAAAGTGATAGTAAATAACGATATGATAGTAGATTAAGATTAGATTGTAGATTAGACATAGGGACAAATAAATATGTATAAAGCCAGATACTGTTTTATCGCCTGCTTACTTACTTTTA
>Ga0078972_1007310_pt1 | contig 24750 bp, 19 predicted proteins | sample YelNatPaOPGAMG01_FD_67568 | JGI IMG/M metagenome (GOLD analysis project Ga0078972, IMG submission 67568) | Hot spring thermophilic microbial communities from Obsidian Pool, Yellowstone National Park, USA - OP-RAMG-01 (SPADES assembly) (version 2) | ecosystem: Environmental > Aquatic > Thermal...
CCGCGGGCTTTGCCCGCGGAGCGGGGAGGGGACGGCCCTCCCCGTTCAGGAGACAAAGCCCTTCCCCCATGTGCGACCTGCGCCACCGAAGGAAGAACCATTCGATCGCGGAATTTGGGGAGGAAGTCAGCCTTGAGGGCCATTCCCGCCGGTTGGTATACTCGGCCCGCGGAACAGAACGGAGGAGCGGGCCGTGAAAGGGCGCTACACCATCCTCGTTGTGGACGATGAACCCTCCATGCGGGAGGTGCTCCGTCTGCGCCTCGGCCAATGGGGCTTCGAGGTCGCCGCAGCGGCCGGCGCGTCCGAGGCCGAGGCCTTGGCCGCAAAGGCCTCGCCCGATCTCGTGCTCTGCGACGTGGTCCTTCCCGACGGCTCGGGCCTGGACCTGCTGACCAAGCTGCGGGGCGACTCTCCGCCCCGCCCCGTGATCATGATCACGGCCCACGGCAGCATCGATGCGGCAGTGGAAGCCGTCAAGCGCGGAGCCAGGGATTTCCTGACCAAGCCGCTGGACTATACCAAGCTCAAGGCGGTCCTCGAGGACGCCGTATCCGAAGTCGAGCAGAGGAGTTCGTTGAAGCGCCTGGAGGAGACCCTGGCCAAGGGATCGGGCCTTGGGCCCCTCATCGGCACCAGCAAACCCATGCTCGAACTCTACGAGCTCATAGGCGTCCTCGCGGGGAGCGACGCCTCGGCCCTGATAGCGGGCGAGAGCGGTACGGGCAAGGAGCTCGTGGCCCGCGCCATCCACGACCGGAGCCGGCGGGCGTCGGGCCCCTTCGTGGCGGTGAACGCCGCCGCCATTCCCGAGGGGCTGATGGAGAGCGAGCTCTTCGGGAACGAGAAGGGGGCCTTCACCGGGGCGGTTTCGGCCAGGCCCGGCTGCTTCGAGCTGGCCAACCGGGGCACGCTCTTTCTGGATGAGATCGCCGAGATGCCCGCCCCGCTTCAGCCCAAGTTCCTGCGGACCCTGGAGAACGGACGGGTGCGCCGGCTGGGAGGCACCGCCGAGAACGCCTTCGACGTGCGGCTGCTCGCCGCCACCAATAGGGTGCCCGAGGAGGCCGTGCGCGACGGGCTGCTGAGGGCCGATCTCTACTACCGCCTGAACGTCTTCACGCTGGTGCTCCCGCCTCTCCGGGAGCGGAAGGAGGACGTTCCGCTCCTGGTACAGCACTTCGTCGGTCTCTTCAACAGGAAGCACGGTGCTTCGGTAGCGGGCGTCCGTTCCGGCGTGCTGGCCCTCCTGCAGGCCTATCCTTGGCCCGGGAACGTGCGCGAACTCAGAAACGTGATCGAGCGGGCCGTAATTTTGGCGCGGGCGGGCTGGATCGAGCTGTCCCACCTGCCGCCTTACGTGCGTCGCCCGGACGACGGCGGAGAGAAGCTGCGGCTGCCCGCCGGGCTCACGCTGGCCGAGGCCGAGAAGATCTTGATCCTGCAAACCCTCAAGGAGGCCGGCCAGAACAAGGCCGAGGCCGCGCGCCGCCTGGGCCTGGACGTCAAGACCATCCGGAACAAGCTGAAGCAGTATGGACTGGACGGCCGGTGATGAGGGTCTCCACCCGGCTGACGGCGGGCTCCGCTCTGGTTTTTCTCCTGCTCCTGGGGGCGCTCGCCTACCAGCTCATGCAGGTCCGGCACCTCGCCTCCATCAGCCGCGAGCTGTCGCGGGCGGGGCTCAGGGCGGCGCGGCTCTCCCTCTCCCAGATCCACGACCTGGATGGCCTCGACCAGGCGTTGAGGAAGTATTTTGTCACGCGGGATCCCGACTACGCTCGGCTGACCCGGGAGCTCGGGCGCCAGGTCTCCGTCAGACAGCAGGTGCTTGAGGGGCTGCCGCTTTCCGTGGAGGAGCGGGAAGCGGTGGACTCCTTCGGCGCCGCCTGGCGAAGACTCGGGGAGGAGGTAAATCCCGGGCCTCCCGCCGGGCCGGAGGCAGATTTGCTGCCTCGGCTGGCTCGGGCCCAGGAGCGGGCCCGTGCGGTGGCGGAGGCCGCCCAGGGGGCCGTGTCCGCGGAGGCCTCCCGGGCCGAGGCGTCGGCGCGGCGGTCGCAAGAGATCTCTCTGCTGGCGGGGCTCCTGGCGCTCCTAGCCAGCGTGATCGTGCTGTGGGCCACCATCCGCTCCATCCGAAGGCCCCTGGAGCGCCTCGCCAACGCCACCCACGCCGTAGCGGGCGGGCGCTTCGACCTGCAGCTTCCCAGCCGGGGCCGAGACGAGTTCGACCAGCTCGCGGAAGACTTCAACGTCATGGTGCGGCGGCTCTCGGAGCTGGACCAGATGAAGAAGGACATCCTCTCCCACGTCTCCCACGAGCTGAAGACCCCGTTGGCCGCCTTGCAGGAGACCCACCAGCTCCTGCTGGAGGAGATCGCCGGGCCGCTGACGGGGGACCAGCGCCGACTCCTCGAGATGAACCTTCAGAGCGCCAGGAGGCTCTCGGCCATGATCGCCAAACTGCTGGACCTGGCCCGCCTGGAGGCGGGTGTGATGGAGTACGATCTTCGGCCGACGGACTTCTCGCAGGTGGCGGGCTCGGCCCTCTCCCTGATGGAGGTGCGGGCGGAGGAAAAGGGTATCGTTCTGCGCAGGGAGCTCCCCAAGGATAGCCTGTGGGTGCGCGGCGACGGGGACCGCCTCTTCCAAGTGGTGGAAAACCTATTGGAGAATGCGGTCAAGTTCTCTCCGCCCGGTTCCGCCGTGGAGGTGGCCGCCGCCTGGGCCGCGCAGACCCCTCCAGGCAGAGGCGGTGACCTCTCTGCCCCCGCGTCCGCGGGAAAGGCTGGCTGGGTTCTCCTGACGGTTTCGGACCACGGTCCCGGCGTGCCCGATGATCAGAAAGCCAGGATTTTCGATCGCTTTCACCAAGTGGCGCCGGCGGGCAAGCGGGCGGGAGGAGGGGTCGGGCTGGGACTGGCCATCTGCCGGGAGATCGTATGGGCCCACCGCGGCGCCCTCTGGGTGGAGGACAACGAGGGGGGCGGCAGCCGCTTCCGCTGTCTACTGCCCGCGCTGGAAGGGGGGAGGCCCGCCGCCGAAGGAGAAGGAGAAAAGGGGCGATGAAGAGGTCCGTCAGAAGGTGCGGATGGCCGTTGTTGGTCTTGCTACTGCTGGGCTCCTGCTCGCCCGCGCTGCGGCGGGCGGACGACTACTTCAAGGCAGGGGACTATCCGCGGGCGGCCGCGGTCTACGAAGAGGTTCTCTCCGCCCATCCGTCGCCGGGCACCGATGCCCGGGCGCTGTACCGTCTGGGTGTCTCCAGGGCCGAGCCCGGCAGCCCGGCCTTCGATCCCGCCAAGGCTAGGGAGATCTTCGAAAGGCTTCGCCGAACCCACCCCGGATCACGCTATGCGCGCCAGGCGGCCCTGCCGCTCGCCCTGCTCGATGCCATGGAGAGGGCCTCGCGGGAAGCCTCGCGACTTCAGGCCCAGCTCAAGGCCGAACTGGCCTCCTGCAACCGCCAGGGCCAGGAGGCGGCGGCCTCGGCCCAGCAGGACCGCTCCCGCGGCCAAGAGCAGCTCCAGCAGTTGAAGGCCCTGCTCGCCCAAAGGGACCGGGAATTGGAGGCCCTCCGGCGGCAGATGGAGGAGCTCAAACGCATCGACCTCATGCGGGGGCGGTGAGGGCAGTGAAAAGCAAAAAGTAAAAAAGCGAGGCGGCGATTCTTCTCGTGGGGCAGGAAGGATCTCCGGAGCGGGATGGGTGGGAGGTCGAGATACAGCTGACCAGTCTATCTCCCCCTCCGGCCACCTCCTTCCGCCTCGCGGCAGCCGGGGGCAAACCGGTGGCATTCCCTGGAAATCCTGATATAATCGGCATTTCACGGGGCCAGCGTTGGGCCGTGGGGTTGGGCGGGAGTGGTCCCGCGGAGGGCGCCGGAGATGGAACTCGATCGCATCAGGAACTTCTCCATCATCGCGCATATCGATCACGGGAAGACGACTCTCTCGGACCGTATCTTGGAGGCCACCCACGCCGTGAGCGAGCGCGAGATGGTGGCGCAGTTCCTGGACGGGATGGACCTGGAGAGGGAGCGGGGCATCACCATCAAGGCCCACGCCGTGTGCCTCCGCTACCAGGCCCTGGACGGCCACGAGTACCAGCTCAACCTCATCGACACCCCCGGCCACGTGGATTTCAACTACGAGGTGTCCAGAGCCCTGGCGGCTTGCGAGGGCGCCCTGCTGGTGGTGGACGCCACGCAGGGGGTGGAGGCCCAGACCCTCGCCAACGCCTACCTCGCCGTGGATCAAAACCTCGAAATCGTGCCGGTCATCAACAAGATCGACCTTCCCTCCGCCCAGCCCGAGCGGGTGGCCCAAGAGATCGAGGAGGTGGTGGGGCTGGATGCCACGGACGCCATCCTGACCTCGGCTAAAGAGCGCATCGGCATCCAGGAGGTCCTGGAGGCGGTGGTTCACCGCCTTCCGCCGCCCCGCGGGGACAGGGAAGCGCCCCTGAAAGCCATGGTTTTCGACTCCTGGTACGACGCCTACAGGGGGGTGATCATGCTCGTCCGCGTGATCGACGGCCGCATCGGCGTGAAGGACCGCGTCCGCTTCATGAATGCGGGGACCGATCACGACGTGGAAGCGCTGGGGATCTTCACGCCCAAGCCGCTCTCCGTACCCCTGCTGGAGGCTGGCGAGGTGGGGTTTGTCATTGCCGGCATCAAGGAGGTCCAGGAGGTGCGCGTGGGGGACACCCTCACCTCACCGGCCAACCCCACCCAAGAGGCCTTCGGCGGATTCCGCAAGGTCAAGCCCATGGTCTTCGCGGGGCTCTATCCCGTGGACCCGTCGGACTACCCCGACCTGCGCGAGGCCCTGGACAAGCTCAGGCTGAACGACTCCTCCTTCGTCTTCGAGCCGGAGACGAGCGAGGCCCTGGGCTTCGGCTTCCGGTGCGGCTTCCTGGGCTTCCTCCACATGGAGATCATCCAGGAGCGCCTGGAGAGGGAGTTTAACCTGGATCTCATCACCACGGCCCCCAACGTGCGATACCAGGTGCTCAACAGGAAGCAGGAGGTGGTGGACATCGAGAACCCCTCGCAGCTTCCCTCCCCGGTGGAGATAGAGGAGATCCGGGAGCCCTACGCCTCCGTCACCGTCCTCACGCGGAGCGAGTACGTCGGCAACCTGCTGCGGCTTTTCGAGGAGCGGCGGGGGACCCAGAGCGCCTTCCAGTACGCTTCCCAAGACACGGTCCTGCTCAAGTACGACATGCCGCTGAGCGAGATCATCGTGGACTTCTACGACCGCCTGAAGGCGCTCTCCCGCGGCTACGCCTCCATGGACTACCAGGTGGAGGGATACAAGCCGGGTGATCTCGTCAAGCTGGACATCCTGGTGAACGGCAAGCCGGTGGATGCCCTCTCCTTCATCGTCCACCGCGACCAGGCCGAGAGCCGCGGGCGGGCCATCGCGCAAAAGCTGAAGGAATCCATCCCCCGCCAGCTCTTCGAGGTGGTGGTGCAGGCGGCCCTGGGGAGCCGCATCATCTGCCGGACGGTCGTCAAGCCCCTGCGCAAGAACGTGCTCGCCAAGTGTTACGGAGGCGACATCACGAGAAAGCGCAAGCTTCTGGAGAAGCAGAAGGAGGGCAAGAAGCGGATGAAGCAGGTGGGAGAGGTCCAGATCCCCCAAGAGGCCTTTCTCTCCGTTCTCCGGGTGCAGGCCGGGGGAGACGAGAAGTAGCGGCGAACCGGAATCGTGCGCCGTCCCGTCGCCCTCATCGCGGCGGGGCGGAACGGCCGGCCCAACGTTGTGCAATATAAGGGAATACTGTATACTCCCCATTTCGAGGGGAGAGGTGTATGCACCTGGAGCGAATCGAACAGATCCGGCGAGACTTTTCCCGTGATGTCCAGGAGGCCTCCACCGAATCGGCCCTCTTGGAGGTGAAGGGGCGGTACGCCGGCAAGAAGAGGGGCCTCCTTCAGGAGCTGATGGCGGAGCTCAAGACGCTGCCGCCCGAAGAGCGGCGCGCCTTCGGCCAGAGCGTGAACGCCCTGAAGGAGGAGATGGAGGCCGCCGTGGAAGCGGCGCTGGGGCGCATCCGCGCGGCCAGGAACGCTCCGCCCCCGGTGGACGTAACCCTGCCCGGCATCCGGCCCGGCCTCGGTACCCTCCATCCCATCTCCCGCGTCCGCAGAGAAATCGAAGAGATCTTCCTCTCCATGGGGTACGCGGTGGCCTCGGGGCCGGAGGTGGAGGATGCCTACCACAACTTCGAGGCCCTCAACACGCCGGCCGACCACCCGTCCCGCGACATCCAGGACACCTTCTACCTGGAGGGGGGGCTCCTGTTGAGGACGCAGACCTCCCCCGTCCAGATCCGCACCATGGAGGCGCGCAAGCCCCCCATCAAGATCATCGCCCCCGGGAGGGTCTTCCGCCGCGACGACGACGTGAGCCACTCGCCCATGTTCTTCCAGGTGGAGGGGCTGGTCGTGGACGAGGGGATCACCATGGCCCATCTCAAGGGGACTCTCGCCCACTTCTACGCCAAGCTCTTCCAGAAGGAGGTGGTGGTGCGCTTCCGCCCCTCCTACTTCCCCTTCACCGAGCCGTCGGCGGAGACGGACCTCTCCTGCGTGCTCTGCGACGGTTCGGGGTGCCCCGTCTGCAAGCGCACCGGATGGCTGGAGGTGGGGGGCTGCGGCATGGTGGACCCGGCGGTCTTCGGCTTCGTGGGCATCGATCCGGAACGCTACACTGGTTTCGCCTTCGGGTTGGGCATCGACCGCATGGCCATGCTCAAGTACGGCATCGACCATATCCGGCACTTCTGTGACAACGACCTGCGCTTCCTGGAGCAGTTCTGAGGCCGCCATGAAATTTCCCATCGGATGGATCGCACAGTACGTGGAGCTGCCGGCCGATGAAGAGGCGGTGGCCCGCGCCTTCACCCTTTCGGGGAGCGAGGTGGAGGGCCGGGAACGGGTCGAGGGCGAGACGGTCTTCGACTTCAACATCACCGTCAACCGCCCAGACTGCATGAACGTCTTCGGGCTTGCCAGGGAGGCGTCGGTGCTCCTGGGCAAACCCCTGCGGCTACCGGAGACCGGCTGCGTGGAAACGGGTCCGCCCGTGGCCGGCCTCACCTCGGTGGCCGTGGAGGCCCCCGACCTCTGCCCGCGCTACAGGGCGCGGGTCATCACCGGCCTCCGCGTGGGGCAGAGCCCCGCGTGGATGCAGAAGCGCCTCATCCAGTGCGGGGTCCGGCCCATCAATGCCGTGGTGGACGTGACCAACTACGTCCTCCTGGAGATGGGCCATCCGTTGCACGCTTTCGATATGGCCAGGCTGGCTGAGCGGCGCGTCGTGGTCAGGAGAGCCCGCGCCGGCGAGACGATCCTTACTTTGGATGGGGTACAGCGAAGGCTCGATCCCGCCAGGCTCGTCATTGCCGACGCCGTCCGCCCGGTGGCGCTGGCCGGCGTCATGGGCGGCGAGGAGACGGGGGTCACCGAATCGAGCACGGACATTCTGCTGGAGGGGGCCGTGTTCGATCCGGTTAGCATCCGCCGGACGAGCAAGTCCCTGGGCATGCACACCGACGCCTCCCACCGCTTCGAGCGGGGAGTGGACCCCGAAGGACCCGTAGCCGCCCTGGACCGGGCCGCCCGCCTCATCCTCGATCTTTGCGGCGGCCGGCTGGCCAAGGGCGCCGTGGATTTTTACCCGGCGCCGGCCGCTTTGCCTTCGGTGACCCTTCGACACGCTCGCCTGGAGGCCCTACTCGGCATGCGGGTGCCGCCGGAACGGTGCGCATCCATCCTGCGCTCCCTGGGCTTCGGCCTGGAAGAGAGCGCCCCAGGGGTTTGGAGGGTGAGAGTGCCCTCGTTTCGCGTCGATGTCTCCAGGGAGGCGGACCTCATCGAGGAGGTGGTTCGGATCCACGGCCTCGAGGACTTGCCTTCCGAACTACCCTCGGGTGTGGATCCGGTGGGCGGCAGGACCCGGGAGCAGGCGCTGGAAGAGCGCCTTCGCGATCTTCTCTGGGCTTCGGGGTGCAACGAGACCATCCACATGAGCATGACCGACCCGGCCCTAGAGGCCGCCTTCGGCGAGGGCCGGGAGCCCGCCCGCCTCAGCAACCCGCTCACCCCTGCCTTCTCGGTGCTGCGCACCTCCTTGCTCGGTCCTATGGCCGCCTCCCTGGCCAGAAACCGCGCCAGGGGAGCCAGGCGTGCGGCCCTGTTCGAGCTGGGAAGGGTTTATCCCAGGAGGGACGACGGAACCCCGGGGGAATCGTTCAAGGTGGCGATCCTGCTGTACGCCGATGCGCCGCCCGCCCGCTGGGGGAGCCCTCCGCCGCCGGGTTTTCTCGAACTCAAGGGCAAGGTCGAGTCGATCCTCGATCGCCTGGGCATCCCTGCTTCGTTCGAATCCTCCGAAGGCCGCCCCTTCACCGCCGGATCGTGCCTGGCGGTACAGGCGGGTCCGGTGAGGCTCGGCCGGCTCGGCGCCTTGGATCCCAAGGCCCTGGAAGCGGCCGGGCTGAAGAGTGGGGCTGCATACGGTGCGGAGCTGGATCTGAAGGCGTTGTCCCCCTTGGAGAGCCAGCCGAAGTTCGTGCCCCTATCCCGCTTTCCCTCGGTGGTGCGCGATTTCTCGGTGATGGTGGACAAGCGGGTCCCCTGGGGGGACCTGCTGGGTGCGCTGAGGAGCCTCCCGTTGGCCGGCCTGAGGTCCGTGGACCTCGTGGACTGCTACGAGGGGCGGGGTGTACCCGAAGGACGGCGCTCGGTGACTTTCTCATTGACCTTTCAGGCGGCCGACCGGACACTGACCGAAGCGGACGTGGCTCCCGTAGCCGACGCCGTGATGGGAGTTCTGGGTCCGCGTTTCGGCGCCACCCTACGCTAGGAGAGCCAGATGCTTTTCGATGGTGAAGGAAAAAGCGTCCAGAAGGAGTTGTTTGAGAAGCTGAAGGAGCGCGCTCGAGAGGTCTCAAGCGCACTCAAGGAGCTCAGGAAGGAGAACGAGCGGCTGAAGGCCGAGGTCGCCGCCGCTCGCGCCGACGCGGACCGGCTCAAGGATCAGGTCGCCTTTTACGAAGGCGAACGCCAGGAGCTCAAGGCGGTGGTCGAAGAGCTTCTGAAGGAGTTCGAACAGGTCGCGCAATGAGTCAGACCGGGGATCACCTCGTGGAGTTGGACATCCTGGGCCAGACCTACCAGGTCCGGGTGCACGGCTCCCAAGAATGGGCGCGGAAGGTTGGCGGCTTAGTCGACGAGACCATGCGGCAAATCCAGCGAGAAACGCGGCTCCAGGAAACCACCAAGGTGGCCATCCTCGCCGCCTTGAACCTGGCGGATCGTCTGATTACCCTCCAAGAGAATCAAGCGGCAGCGGCGGCCGAACTGCAATCGGTGTCGCAGCAGGTCGCCGAAGCGCTTGAGGAGGCTTTGCGCTGAACCAACCGCCTTGATCCCCCCTTGGCCCTAAGAGGGGAGGCGTACCTTGATCATAACTTTGGTGGTGGCCCTTCTGGCACTGCTGCTGGGCGCCGGCATCGTGGCCGGCGTGTGGCGTATGCAGCACCGGAACGAGGTCCGCCAGGCCAGTTCCGAGGCGGATCTCATCCGCGACCGCGCCCGGAGGGAGGCGCAGCAGCTCCTCCAGGACGCGGAGGTGAAGGCCAAGGAGCGCCTGCTCGCCCGCGAACAGGCTCTCGAGAAGGAGTGGAAGAACAAACGAAAAGAGCTTTCCAAGCTGGAATCCGACCTGGCCGCGCGGGAGCAGCAACTCGAGAGGAGCCAGGCCCAGCTCAAGGAGCAGCAGAACGAATTCGCGGCGCGCGAGAAGAAGCTGGCCCAGCGCGAGGAGATCGTCGACAAGGAGAAACGGGAGGCCGAGACCCTTCTGAAGGCCCAGCGCAGCAAGCTGGAGGAGATAGCCGGTCTCTCCACCGCCGACGCTAAGGCCGAGCTCCTGCGGCAGCTCGAGTACGACGCCCGCAAGGAGGCGACGCGAATCATCAAGAAGGTCGAGGAGAACGCCCGGGACAGGGCGAAGAACCTCGCCCGCATCATTACGACCCAGGCGGTCGAGAAGGTCGTTCCCTTCCTCCCCCTGGAGGGTGCCGTCGCCGTGGTAAGACTCCCCAACGAGGAGATGAAGGGCCGGATCATCGGCCGGGAGGGCCGCAACATCCGCGCCTTCGAACGGGTCACGGGGGTGGACGTAATCGTGGACGACACGCCGGAGATCATCATGCTGGCCAGCCACAACCCCCTCCGGCGGGAGGTGGCCCGTGTCACCCTCGAACAACTCGTGGAGGACGGCCGCATCCATCCCGCGCGCATCGAGGAGTTCCACGAGAAAGCCCGGGGGCAGGTGGACGAGATCATCATGCAGCAGGGGCGCGACACCCTGTTCCATCTGGGCATCCCCGACATGCACGAACGGCTGATCCACCTCGTGGGACGCATGCGCTTCCGGATGATGCACGGGCAGAACCTGCTCGAGCACAGCATCGAGACGGCCAAGATCGCCCTGTTCATGGCTCAGGCCCTGGACGCCAACGGGGACATCGTCAAGCGGGCCGGCATTCTCCATGAGATCGGTCACATCGAGGAAAATATGGGCGACGTGCACCCGGCGCTGGCGGCTTCGCATCTGGCCAAGCGCTTCGGCGAGTCACCGGCGGTTGCGGCCTGTATCGCCCACCTCCACGCGGACCACCCCTCCACGCTGCCCGAAGCCCACCTGCTGGAGACGGCCGAGAACCTCGCGCTTTCGGCCCCGGGGGTGCACAAGCACGGGCTGGAGAAGTACATCGAGCACATGGACTCGCTGGAACAGCTCATCATGGGCTTCAAGGGGGTCAAGAAGGTCTACGCCATGAAGGCGGGCCGGGAACTGCTGGTATTGGTCGATTCGGCCAGCGTGGACGATGAATACACCATTTGGCTGGCCAAGGACATCGCGGAGCGCATCGAGCGCGAAGTGAAGTTCACGGGTCAGGTGAAGGTGCAGGTGGTGCGGGAGACCCGCTTCGTGGGCTACGCCACTTGAGCTTCGAAGGGGGCCGATGGAGCCGTGATGAGGAGATGAGGTGATGAGGAGATGAGGTGATGAGGAGATGAGGTGATGAGGTGATGAGGAGATGGCGAGATGAGGAGCGGCTGAAGCCGCAGAGGGGCGGAGCAGCAGGTCCGCGGAAGCCTCGCATGGTGCGGCCCCGCCAAGCTCCCCTCTTCCCGCCGGGAGGCCCTCCGGCATGAGGCTCCTCTTCATCGGCGACATCGTGGGAAAACCGGGGCGGAATGCGGTGAGGGAGGCCTTGCCGGGGTTGCGAGGGCGGCTTGCCCCCGACGTGGTGGTGGCGAACGCCGAAAATGCCGCCGGAGGCTTCGGCCTGACCCGGAAGGTCGTTGATGAGCTCTTGGGGTACGGCCTGGACCTCCTGACCACGGGCAACCACATCTGGGACAAGAAGGAGATCCTCACCTTCGTGGGCGCGGAGGAGCGCCTCCTCCGGCCCGCCAACTACCCCCCCAAGGTACCCGGACGGGGCATCCAGCGCCTAGCCCTGCCGGATGGAAGGGCTCTATGGGTTCTGAACCTCCAGGGCAAGATCCTCATGCCGCCGGTGGACTGTCCCTTCCGGAAGGCCGGCGAGCTCCTTGCGGCGCTGCCAGGGGCCGAGCGGTGTATCCTCGTGGACATGCACGCCGAGGCCACGAGCGAGAAGCGGGCCATGGGATTCTTCCTCGACGGAAAGGTGAGCCTGGTGATCGGGACGCATACCCACGTGCCCACGGCCGACGAGGAGATCCTGCCGAAGGGAACCGGCTACCTCACGGACGCAGGCATGACGGGGCCCTACGGCTCGGTCATCGGCATGGAGGTATCCGACTCCCTGGAGCGCCTCCTCACGGGCATGCCGAGGATCCTCAACGTGGCCAAGGCGCAACCCCGCCTGGCCGGCCTCTTCGCTGAACTCGACGACGAGAGCGGCCGCTGCCTGTCCCTGGAGAGGATCCTCGTTTCCCTGCCTCCCGCGTGAGGGCGAGCGAGCGGTTCATTCTCCTTCGTTTCTTGCCCGCCTCCAGGAGTGGCGAGGGGCTGGGGATCCTTTCGTATGATGCCGAAGGCAAGAAGGAGCGCCCCGGTGCCGCCGGCGCCACCATAGAGCCTGCACGGACGGCCGATGCTTCCAGAGTCCCCAATCGCGCTCCGTTTTTTGCCATTTGCCTCTTGCTTCTTCTTGCCGGTGCCGGGCGGGGATGCTAGATTGCCATGGAGGGATGCGGCCATGGCGGAGAAGATCCAGTTCGAGACGGCGCGGCGGACGCCCGATGCGGACGTGAAGCAGGTCCGCAACGCGGCGGAGGACAAGGGGGTCATCCAGGAGGTGGACTCGGTGCTGGCGGCCGCAGTGGACGGTAACGCCACCGACATCCACTTCGAGCCGCAGCAGGAGGGGCTTACCGTCCGGACGAGAGTCGGCGGCCTCATGAGCACCGTCAAGGAGATGCCCGAGCGCACCAAGGGCAACGTCATCAACCGCCTCAAGGTCCTCTCGGGAATGGACATCACCAAGACCAAGATTCCCCAATCCGGCTTCTTCCGCATGACGGCGGGCGAACGGAAGGTGGAGCTCTACGTCTACGTCCTGCCGACCCTTTACGGCGAATCCCTCGTGGTGAAGATCCAATACAAGCAGAGCGCCACCATGAAGCTGGAGCAGCTCGGCATGAGCCCGTCGGTCCTGACGAGCTACCGCAGGGCCCTGGCCCGGAACTCGGGGCTCTACTTGGTCACGGGCCCTCCGGCATCGGGCAAGCGCACCACCCTCTACGCCTCCATCCTGGAGGTCCTGAAGCCCGACCTTCTGGCCATGGGCTACGATCCGATCGTGAAGTACGAGATACCGGGCATGATCCAGGGTAAGCCTGACGATCGCAGCGAGTTCACCTTCGCCGAGGCCATCGACGCCCTGATGAAACAGGAGCCGGACCTGGCCTACATCGGCGACATCCTGAACCTGGACGAGGCTCGGGCCACCATCCAAGGCGCCTTCGCCAAGCGGCGGGTCTTTGCCAGGATGACTGCCAACGACGCCATCAACGCCCTTCAGAACCTCATCGACATGGGGGTTCAGCCGTTCCTCGTGGCGGCCTCCGTGGCCGCGATCCTGAACCAACGGCTGATCCGGAGGCTCTGCCCCTCGTGTAGGGAGGCCTACCCGGTGGATGAGGCCCTCAAAAAGGAGCTGGGGTTCCGCTTTCCGGAGAACGCCCGCTTCTACAAGCCGAAGGGCTGTCCCCAATGCGAGTTTCGCGGGTTCAACGGGCAGGTGGCGATCTTCGAGCTTTACCTGCCCAGCGAGGAGCTCAACAAGATGGTGGTGGCCAAGGAGCCCGTTCAGGCGCTTCGGCAGCGCGCCCAGCGGGAGGGCCAGAGCTCGCTGAAGATGGACGGCGTCCTGAAGGCGCTCGGCGGCCTGTGCACGCTCGAAGAGGTCCTGAACGCGCTGTAAGCCGGAAGGAATCCATGCAGGAGAAGATCGTTCTGCGCATGAAGGACGGGAGTATGCGGAAGTGCTCCACCTACTCCCACTTCTCAGCGGCTTTCACCAAGCTGAAGGTGGTGACCACGGAGGGCAAGGTCGAGAGCGTCGACCTCAGCGATCTGAAGGCCATCTTCTTCGTGTATGACTTTGAGGGGAACCCCGGCTACAAGGCGGGAAGGGATTTTGAGGAGGCCTCCCCCAAGGCCGGAAGAATCGTCCGAGTCTGCTTCCAGGACGGGGAGGTGATCCGGGGGCGGGTGCTCAACCTGGCCGAAGGGCGGAGCGGATTTTTCCTTTACCCGGCGGATCCCCTGGATAACAACAGGAAGGTGTTCGTGGTGCGCTCGCCCGGCACGACGGTGGAGGTGGAGGGGTGAGCGGGCACCTCGAAGAGCTGCTCTCCAAGCTGCGCGAAGCCATCGGGATCGCCCTGCCGCCCGAGGCGGCCGATGCCTCCTCCCTGCCGTTTGGGGAGCGGACCTTCATCTGCATCGGTGAGGCGGTCCACACCGTCTCCCTGCTGGGGCTGGCCCTGCTGGCGCACAAAACCAGCTACGTCCGGGCCCTGGCCGAGTCGGCCGTGTCCGTACTGTGCGATCCCTCCCTGGAGAACCACGCCCGGTTCCAGGGCCGGCTATTCCCCGCCCACAGGGACATCTTCGGCCAGGTTTTCCCCGTACAGTACATGGGCAAGGACATCCTTCCCCTCTACATGCGGAAATACCTCCAGGTGCTGGAGGACCTGGTGCAGGTGTCCAGGATGCCGGCCCAGAGCAGGGCCGGGAGGGACGTGGAGCAGATTCTAGCGGAAGCTCTCACCTTTTTTGTGAACAACTGGGCGGGCTCTCTGGCCATCCTGAGACCCTCCGCCAAGGCCCCCGAGGGGCCTGCGGTGGAACTTATCGGCGGCTCGCCGAGCCTTCCCGAAAAGATCAAGACCCTTTCGCACCAGATCAAGCCCGGCATCTACCTGCTCTCGGAAAGCAACCAGCCGGTGCCCCTCTACCCTTTCGTGCACCTGGAGGAGGGGAGGGCCTTCCTGTTCCGGATGATCACCTCGGACGGCGCCTTCTACCGCCAGCAAGGCAAAGACGGCATCACCCTCCTTTTCAACACGCCCCTGCTGATGGAGCTCGGGGACGTGCTGTTCCGGATGGGAGCCTATGACCGCGCCATCCACCTCTTTAGGTTGATGGAGAATGAGAACCGCGACGCCATCATCATGGTCTCGGCACTCAACCACTGCCTCAACGCCAAAACCTTCTCGTCCAGGCAGGAGTTCGGTAAAGCGGCGCCAGAGTGGGAACTGGCGCTGGCGGTGCGGCCGGACCTCTCGGTGCTCTACCACGAAGCCGCCCGGGACTATATGAGCGAACGGCGATACTCCAATGCCGCGCAGGTCCTCAACCGCCTTCTCGAACGCTACCCCGGCAACGACGAGGCCTACGTGGCGCTCGGCGACGTCTATTCGGCCAAAGGGGACTACGGCCGCGCCCAGCGGGCGTACGAAAAAGCCGTGGTCATCAATCCTCACCACCGGCAGGCCCAGGAGAAGAAGCAGCAGGTCCAGGGCCGGCTCGAAGGAAAAACGGCGCCGGAGGCCGAGAAGCCGGATCCCCTGGCTGAGGAGGTCCTGGTCAATCTCACCCAGCGGGTCCTGACCCGGCCCCCGGAGCCCCTGGTCGGACGGGAATCGGCCCTGGCCGAGCTCATGGAGATCCTCGCGTGCCGGGACAAGCACAACGCCCTTCTGGTGGGAGAGGCGGGGGTCGGGAAGACGGCCCTGGTGGAGGAGCTGGCCCGGCGCCTAACGCAGGAGGGCTGCCCCGAGCCGCTCCAGGGCCGCTCGGTCTCCTCCCTGAACCTGGGCGCCCTGATCTCCGGGGCGCGCTACCGGGGCCAGTTCGAAGAGCGCGTCCTGGAGATGGTGCGCAAGGTCCGGGAGAAGGGCCACATCCTTCTCGTCGAGAACCTCCACCAGCTCGTGTCCACCGGCTCTTCGAGGGGAGCCTCCCTGGACTCCGCCAGCCTCCTCAAGCCGGCCCTGCTGGCGGGGGACATCCAGGTTATCGGCACCACCGACGAAGAGTCCTTCTCCAACATCCTGGAAAAGGACCCCTCCTTCCTCAAGCACTTCCATCTCCTCAGGCTGGAGGAGCTGGGGATGGAGCAGGTCAAGCAGGTGGTACAATCGCGCATTCCCGTCTACGAGGACTTTCACGGCGTGGTCTTTCCAGAGGGACTGGTGGAGAACAGCCTGGAGATGGTCCGGCTGTCCATCACCAGCCGGGCCCTGCCCGAGAGCGTCCTGGACCTCATGGACCGGGCCGCCGCCAGGGTGGCCCTCGAAGCGGCCAACCGCCGCCGGCAGGACCGGACGGTGGGGCGCCACGATCTCCTGCGGACGCTCTCCGAGATGTCCGGCGTGGCCTACGAGAGGCTCCAGCTCCTGGACCGCCGCCACCTGGCCGCCATGGAGAGGCTTCTCGGCGAGCAGGTGGTGGGGCAGGAGGAGGCGGTTGCGAGCGTGAGCCGCCTGTTGCGCACCGCCAAGCTCGGGCTGGACCTCAATCCCCACCGGCCCGACGGAGTCTTTCTCTTCGTGGGGCCGACGGGCGTGGGAAAGACCGAGCTGGCCCGCAGCATGGCGCGCCTGCTGTTTGGTGACGAGGAGAAACTGATCCGCATCGACATGAGCGAGTACATGGAGCGCATCTCCACCTCCCGCCTCATCGGTACGGCGCCGGGCTACGTGGGCTACTACGACCAGAACCAGCTCACCGACCAGGTCCGGAAGAACCCTTACTGCGTGGTGCTCTTCGACGAGGTGGAGAAGGCCGACCCGCAGGTGCTCAACCTCTTCCTCCAGATTTTCGACGCGGGGCGTCTGACGGACGGCAGGGGGCGGACGGTCCATTTCCACCACGCGACGATCATCATGACGAGCAACGTGGGGACGCACCTCTTCTCCAGGGCCAAGGTGGGCTATGCGGAGGGGGTGGAGCGGCTCGTGGACGAGGAGGCGATCCTGAAGGAGGTCCGCGGACACTTCACGCCCGAGTTCCTGAACCGGGTGGACGAGGTGGTCGTCTTCAAGAGCCTCACGCGGGAGACCCTCGCCCGGATCGTGGACCTCCAGCTGGCCGACCTGAGGCAACGCCTCCAGAATCAGGGCAAGCGGCTCGTTCTGGAGCCGGAGGCCCGCGACCTGCTCGTGCGCGAGGGCTACTCCTTCGAGTACGGTGCCCGGAACCTGGGGCGCACCATCCGGCGGTTCATCTCCGAGCCCATGGCCGAGCTGGCCCTCCTCCCCGGCTGGGAGAGCGCCGAAGGCGTTCGGGCGCGGTGCTCGCAGGGGCGGATCGTGCTGGACCTGCTCTTGCCCGGGGGGGCCTTGGCCGTGGAGGCCTCCCTGTCCGAGCCCGAAGCTGAAACCGAAAAGCTTCGGGAATAGAGAACCCGCGGAAGAGGTGGCTGCGGCCCGGCCGGGAGAGGCGCGAGGGAGTGGATATGGCTGCGCGGCGCCGGGTTCCGGGAGAGGGTTGTCGCATACTCCTCGTCAATCCCATGTCCCAGCGGCTGGGGTGGGAGCGCCGGTTTCAGATACCCCCCATGGCCCTCCTTCAGGTGGCCGCCTGCACGCCCGAGCCGTGGAAGGTTTCCGTCTGGGACGAGACCCACGGCCCGGTCCGGGTGGAAGGGGGGTGGGACCTCGTAGGGATCACGGCCATGACCCACCAGGCCGGCCGGGCCTACGGGCTTGCGGGGCGGTTCCGCGCCGCGGGGGTTCCGGTGGTGCTGGGCGGGATCCATCCGACGGTCCTGCCTCAGGAGGCGGCCCTTCACGCCGATTCGGTGGTGGTGGGGGAGGCCGAGCCCGTCTGGGCCGCCCTTCTCGACGATTTGACGCGGGGCCGGCTGGCTCCGCTCTACGAATCACCGGAGCCCAAGGGCGACGTGCTGGGAATCCCCGGCCCGCGCCGGGATCTCCTGGACGGCCGGCCCTACTTGACCCGCCAGGTTCTCCAGGCCAGCCGCGGCTGCCCCTACGATTGCCCCTTCTGCACCGTGACGCCGCACTTCGGCAGGCGCTTCCGGTACCGGCCGGCGGAGGAGATCCTCGACGAGGTACGGCGCCTCCCGGGAGGGTTCCTTCTCTTCCTGGACGACAACCTGCTGGGCGACCCCCGCCGCGCCATCCCCATCCTCGAAGGCCTCGTGCCCATGGGCAAACGATGGGTGAGTCAGACCACCCTACACTTTGCCGAAGATCCGGAGCTCCTCGCCCTCATGCGGCGCTCGGGCTGCATGGGGGTATTTGCCGGGGTCGAGGGGCTGAGCGGCGACCTCGCCGGCCTGCCCAAGCTCAGGACCCGCCTGCCCATGGCGGAGCTCGTGCGCCGGGTCCAGGATGCGGGGATCCTGGTGGAGGTCTCCATGATTTTCGGCCTCGATGACCAGGGACCGGAGGTATTCGGGAAGGCGGCGGAGTTCGTGAAGAGGTGCGCTCCCAGCGGTGCCACCTTTCACATCCTCACCCCCTACCCGGGGACGCGGCTCTTCCGGCAGTTCGAGGAGGAGGGACGGCTGCTGCACAGGGAGTGGCCGCGCTACAACCACAGCCAGGTGGTTTTCCTGCCCCGAAAGATGAGCCCCGACGAGCTCTACGCCGGATGGGTCGGGGCCAGGAGGGAGGCTTACTCCTGGCCCTCGATCCTCTCCAGGGTGGCCAGGAACCCCCACCACCGCTTGGCCAACCTGGCCTATAACGTTTTTCGCAGGGCACCCAACGTTCGGCTGAATGGCGAGACGGCCCTTTTGGAGCCATAAGGAATGGGCCTCGCGGCTCCACGCCTAAGAGGCGGGGGCTGCCCGACGCCTGTGACAAGCATGCGATGTCTTGCTAAAATAGGCCTGTTCGGCGCGGAGCAGAAGGAGACAAGGGGTCCGGGCCTCAAGGATGAGGGGGTTCGTCGAAGGAGCTCCCGTTGGAGAAGGCGCCGCCCATGAAGATCGGGGTGATTCCTCCCGTACCGATGGAACCATTCGTGGCCTCACACCACGAGGTGGTCAATCTGTGGAGCGCCTTCTTCCTGCAGCAGGACCGCGCGTCGTGGATGGACACGGCCCGCCTGGCTGGCTTCCCGGAGAACTTCTCTCCGTGGGCCATGGGCCTGTACGGGCTGGTTTGCGAGCGGGGCCTCGAAGCCGTTTTCTATCCCGAAACGGGCGTGCCCCGGGAGGTCCTCAAGGTTCTCCGCCTCTTGGGGGAACAGGAGATCCGGCTGATTCCCTTCAGCTTCCCCTTGTTGCGCAACCAGCAGCGGCTCGGGGAGGAGCTCGACAACCTCTGCAAGCGCCTGGATGTGGACCCTGCGGTGCTCGAAACGGTGATGGAGACCTGGCAGCAGGTCCGCACCGTCCTGCGGCGTTTCGACGGGCTGCAACAGCGAACCGGCGCCTTCTCCTCGAGAGACTACAGCGCCATGCTCGCCAGGAGCATGGACCCCCGCGGAGATCTGGAGGGGCTCCGCAGGGAGATCGAGCGGGGCATCCTGGACTACCGGGACCTGAACCGGGAGCGCTGGGTCCGCCTGGGCATTCTCGGCCTCACCCCCTATCGCGGCGGTTTCTACGGGCTGCTGGAGCAGGCCAAGGCCGTCGTCATCTACGACGAATGGGGCGTGGAGAACAATCCCATGTCCGCCTCCACCGACCTGAGCGTGCTCTACCACCAGTGTTCCCTGCCTTACGGCCTGAAGCGGAGGCTGGAGCGGATCCAGCGCGAAGCGGCCACGCGGAGGCTCCACGGGGTCATCCTCGGGGTGGAGTACCTCTCGGACTGCCTGCGGGACGAAGGCTTCTTCAAGGCCAACCTCGGCCTGCCCGTCCACACCGTGGAAAACCGCGGGGGGGAGCTCCTGTCCCCCCCTGAAGAGAAGGCGCTTCTGCGCTTCCTCGACCAGCTCGGGAGGAAGTCGTGACGACATGGCGATTCATGGATGAGGGGGAGCCGCGGGAGGGTTCTTGGAACATGGCCGTGGATGATCTCCTCTTCCAGGAGGCGGAGGAGGGGACAGAGCAAGCCCCCACGCTCAGGCTCTACGGCTGGGAACCCCACTGCCTCTCCATCGGTTTCCACCAGGAGTACCGGGAGGCCTGCGATCCGCTCTACTGCAGGAGAGCCGGTTACGACGTGGTCCGCAGGCCCACGGGCGGCAAGGCGGTGCTCCACGCCCAGGAGGTCACCTACGCCGTGGTGGCCCGGCTGGACCGGCCGCCCTTCGCCGGCCGCTCCCTGGAGGGAACCTACGGCCTCATCGCGGAGGCCCTGGCCGCCTCCCTGGAATGGCTCGGCCTGCCGGTGGTCCTGACCCGCCGGACCTTGCCCATCCCCCCCCGGGGGGGCGCACCCTGCTTTCTCGTTCCCTCGGAGAAGGAGCTCCTGGTTCGGGGCAGAAAGGTCGTGGGCAGCGCCCAGCGCCGAGGCCGCAGTGCCTTTCTTCAACACGGTGCCGTCCCTCTTCACATCGACTACGAGGAGCTGCGCCGCGCCACGGGGCAGGGCAGGGAAGAGGCGGAGCGATACAGGGCCGCCTTCGCGGGCCTGGGGGACCTCCTTCCCGGCCTGTCCGCCCTTGCCGTGCGAGAGGCATTGCAAAGGGGATTTGAACGCTCCTTGAAGGCCGAATGGGAAGGGAGGCCCCTCACGGAGGCCGAGCGGGAGCGGGCGGAGCTTTTGAAGGCCCGGCGATACGGCTCGGCTCTCTGGACCCAAGAGGGCCCCGGGGGCGCCGAGGGGACCGCAGATTCCCCACGGACAAGGTTCTCCGCCTTGCACTCTCCACCCTCCACTCAGCCCTCTGCGCCGTTGCCGCCCGGTCCTTCCAAACACGAATCAGAGTTCTAGGAGGTTCCCATGCTGAAGCTGACCTATCACGGCCATTCCTGTTTCGAACTGGAGGCGGATGGCAAGCGAGTCATCGTGGACCCCTTCCTCACCGGCAACGGCCACGCCAAGGCCAAGCCCGCCGACATCCGGGTGGACGCCGTCCTCGTCAGCCACGGCCACGGCGACCACGTGGGGGACGCGGTGCAGATCGCCAAGAACAACCGCTGTCCGGTGGTCTCCAACTTCGAGATCGCCAACTGGTTCTCGGCGCAAGGCGTGGAGGCCCACGGCATGCACATCGGAGGCTCCCACACCTTCCCATGGGGGCGGCTCAAGCTGACGCCCGCCTGGCACGGCTCCTCGCTGCCCGACGGCAGCTACGGCGGGACGCCCGCGGGGCTGCTCATCTGGATGGGCGGCAAGTGCGTCTACTACGCCGGGGACACGGGCATCCACTCCGACATGGCGCTCTACGGCCGGCTCAACCCCATCGACCTGGCCCTGCTCCCCATCGGAGATAACTTCACCATGGGCATCGACGACGCCGTAGAGGCGGCGGCGCTCTGCCAGGCCAAAGAGGCCATGCCCATCCACTACGACACCTTCCCCGTGATCCCGGCGGACCCGCACGAGTTCGTCAAGCGCTGCCAGGCCCGGGGCATCAAGGCGAGGGTGGTGGAGTTCGGAGAGACTGTCACGGTGTAATGGGCCGCATGGCTGTCCAAAACAATTCCCGCTTGCACCGGTGCGGGTTGCCTTCCGGAGCGAAGCGGAGGACGGTGTATTTTGGACAGGCATGAATGGGCCAAGACCGCCGGGAGGAGTGGATGCATGAAAAACGAGCAGGAGGGCAAACCGGAGGCGACGCCGTGCGTGAATCCCGCCACGGGGGAGGTGATCGGCGCCTCGCGGGTCCACACCCGCGAGGAGTTGCGCCGCTTCATCGCGGAAGCCAGGGCCGCCCAGCGCGCCTGGGCGGCCCTATCGCCCGCAAGCCGGGCCAAGGCCCTCTTGCCGGTCAGGGAGTTCATCGTCAGCCGAGCCGACGAGCTCGCCGCGACGATTTCTCGTGACAACGGCAAGACGAGGGTGGACGCCCTGGCCACGGAGGTCCTGCCTGCGGCCATCGCCCTGACCTACTACGCGAGCAAGGCCCCGCGTTTTCTCGCCGCCCAGAGGCTTCGGCCCGCCACGTGGCTCCTGGCCAACAAGCGGAGCCACGTGGTCCGGGTCCCCTACGGGGTGATCGGGATCATATCGCCCTGGAATTACCCGTTCGCCATCCCCTTCTCCGAAGTCGTCATGGCCCTGCTCGCGGGGAACGCCGTGGTGCTCAAGACCGCCACCGAGACCCAGATGGTCGGCCGCGCGCTGGAGGAGTGCCTCTCCGCCGGGCGACTGCCCCAGGGGCTGTTTGCCTACGTGAACATGCCGGGAAGGCTGGCGGGCGAGGCCTTCCTGGAGGAGGGGGTGAACAAGCTCTTCTTCACGGGCTCCACCGCCGTGGGCAAGGGCCTCATGGCCAAGGCCGCGGAGACGCTCACCCCGCTCTCCCTGGAGCTGGGCGGCAACGACGCCATGCTCGTGTGCGAGGACGCGGACGTGGAGAGGGCGGCGGCGGGGGCTCTCTGGGCCGGTATGCAGAACGCCGGCCAGTCCTGCGGCGGCGTGGAGCGCATCTACGTCCATGAGAAAATCTACGACGCATTCCTGGATTCCCTGAAGCGGCGAGTCGAGAAGCTCAGGGTGGGGCCGGATAAGGATTTCTCGGTGGACATGGGCTCCATGACCACGCAGCGGCAGATGGAGACCGTACGCCGGCACGTGGAGGACGCCCTCGCCAAGGGGGCGCGCCTCTACGCCAGCTCGGCCTCGCCCGAGGGAGGGCCGGGTCTCTTCCTGCCGGCCATGGTTCTGACGGAGGTGACCCACGAGATGCTCGTCATGCGGGAGGAGACCTTCGGCCCCGTGGTGGGCGTGATGAAGGTGGCGACCATGGATGAGGCCGTGGCTCTGGCCAACGACTCGAATCTTGGCCTCACGGCTTCGGTCTGGTCTCGCAGCCGCCGCCGGGCCGAGGCGCTTGCGCGGCGCCTCGAGGCGGGGGCGGTGACGGTCAACGATCACCTCATGAGCCACGGTCTGCCGGAGACCCCCTGGGGCGGCTTCAAGGAGTCCAGCTTAGGGAGGACCCACGGCCGCATCGGGTTCGATGAGATGACCCAGCCCCAGGTGATCGTCCACGATGTCCTGCCCGGTTTGCGCCGGGACCTCTGGTGGCATCCGCACGGCGAGGAGGTTTACGCGGCCCTGCGCGGCCTGCTGGAACTCCTGTATGGAAACGGCTGGGTGCGGCGTCTGCGCGGGTTGCCGGCCCTTCTCAGGGCCTTTCCGAGAGTGTTCCGGCCCTAACGTGCCGTATCTCTCCGCCATCGCCGGCGGGCCTCCCCGCTCGCGGGGGAGGCTGGCGCAGAAATGCATCCGCGCCGGCCGTGGCCACCGGAGGGTGTGGTATGGTGAGGAACCGGGTGCCAGCCAGAAGGGGCCCCGATTCCGCTGAGTGGAGGCCATGAGCCAGACGGACGGGCGCTTTCGCTATTTCCTGTGCAGGGCACGCATCTCTCCGACCCGGTGGATATCACCGTTGCAGTGGCTCCTGCTCGTGGCGTGGCTGTTCTTCGCCCACTGGCTCCTGTTCGGGTGGGGCCGGATCGTGGAGGTGGAGTACTTTAGCCACTTTCACGGGATATTCGCCGAGGAGGTAGCCTTTCGTGCCGGAATCATGCCCAACTTCGGGCTCGTCACGCTGGCCGTATTCGCTCTTGAGCTCTGGCTTCAGGCCCTCTGGAAAAGGAGCACCTGCGAGGTGCGGGCGGTGGAGGGCGGCTGGCAGTGGCTGGGCAGGCGCGGACCGGAGGTGGTCCGCCGGATGGCCGGATCGCCGGGCGGAGCGTGGTGCCTCGGGGCGGACCGCTGGTTCTTCGTGCCGAAGGGCTATGTGGATTCCGCCGGCGCGGACTGGTTGCGATGCGCGGCGAAGGGCTCCTCTCCGCCGTGGCACTGGCGGAGGCTGGCCAGCCCCCTCCTGGGGCTCCTGGTGATCCTGCTGGCGGGGGCTGCTTTGCTGGAGAGGCCCGTCATCGAGCACAGGAAGAACCTGAAGCGGATCTACCGGGCCGTGGAATCCGGGAACTCCGCCGAGATCTCGGCCCTGCTCAAGGACCATCCCGAATTCAGGCCCTGGGTCCTGTACCTCTCCGTCTTGCCCGCCTGTGATCAGGCCGCCTGCCTGCAATCGCAAATCGCCGACCGGCTGGAAATGCTGAGCATCGGTCCCGGTTACGCGGGCGACGGAACCACGCTGGTTCGACTCCTCATCGTGAATGGCCGCGCCCCCCTGGCGCTTCGCCTGATGGACGGGAAGGGGCCCCTGGCCCTGGATATCGCCGTGCGGCTCGGACGTGTTCATGAGGCCGAGAGGCTTCTTGCGGAGGGGTTGGGTGGCAAGAAGGATGACATGAAGACCACCAAGGCCCTGCTCCGGCTGCAGGAGGGACGGTACGAACAGGCGCTCGGTGACCTTCAGAGGCCGGAGGAGGGGATTCCCCCCCAAAGGATGCTGGCCATCCGAGCGGTGGCCGAGTATCTGGCGGGCCGGTGCGACCAGGCGAGACGCGACGCCTATCTCCTCATGGTGCCCGAATCCCTCCCGCAGGCGGCCCATCCCGACGGCAACCCGCCCACGGGTCTGGCCACGCTCATCGAGGCCTCGCAAGAGATCCGCGGCCATGCCTCCAGGGCGTTGGGGCAATTGCTGCTGGGCGATGAGGGTGCCGCCAGGTTCGAGTGGGTCTCGGCCGAGCAGAAAGCCCGGCGTGCGGGGCTCATGGGAACCCTCGACGATGACCGGATTCTGCTGGGTCTGCTGGATCCTTCGGGCCCCTGGCGACTGGCGCGGAGCGCTGCTGCAGGCCCCAATCCCGCGATGAAACTGTAACGGAGCCCCCAAATGTTGATGAACACGTGGTTTAGCTCCAATGCTCTTTCACCTGATAAGGGATTGGGGGCCTTTGAACCGAAGGCGAAAAAGGCGTCCAAGGGTGGGGGTCCCTCCCTCTGGCTTTGCCAGCGGAGGGGGAGGGAATGGCCCTCCCTCTTCATCCATAACTTCGGGTGTGGCACAACCGTCGCCGAAGGCACTCCGCTTGCATCGCGGAATTTGGGGCAGGGGGCCAGGTTGCAGGGAGCAGGAAAGTCCTGTAGGTTCTGAGGGGGTTCTGCCCCGTGAGTGCGGTATCCTGCCCCCCAGGGGTCGGTCCTTT
>Ga0078972_1007311_pt1 | contig 24749 bp, 23 predicted proteins | sample YelNatPaOPGAMG01_FD_67568 | JGI IMG/M metagenome (GOLD analysis project Ga0078972, IMG submission 67568) | Hot spring thermophilic microbial communities from Obsidian Pool, Yellowstone National Park, USA - OP-RAMG-01 (SPADES assembly) (version 2) | ecosystem: Environmental > Aquatic > Thermal...
TATGAAGAAAACAAAAATATACAAAATTATAAATATTTCCATACTTTTGATAAAGAAGTAATTTTCTCTAATAAATCAAATATAACTTATATTTCAATATATCAACAACATTACTTTTTATTACCTATCATTATTAGTAGAAACACCAATAAAATAAATTTCAATCGTGCGCCACCTTTGTAAGTAGTTTGATAATAAAATAATATTAATTCTACAACAACTTAATCTATTTTTTTCCTTAGCATATCTTATTAAAAAACAGGTTCTGTTAAGTAAAAATTATATTAAAATTAAAAATAAAATAAAAAGTACTTAACAGAACTTTGTAAGAGAGGAGGTGAAAAACAATGAAAACAAATAAAATGTTATATGTCATCTTATTATTTTTAAGTGTCGTGTTAATTAGTTGTGGTAAGAAGGGGACAACTGTATCAACTACAACTGGAGAAACATCAGTTAATGTATCCAGTCAAACAGTGGAAAGCAGTAGTCAAAACCCTTCTAATGTAGGTAAATAGTAGAATTCTTAAAAATACCAGAAATACATTTTTGCCCAAGTCATGTATGAAAATATTATATTTTCATGCATGATTTGGGCTTATTCTGGTCTGAACATATTTATCTATAAATAAAGTACTAAAAATTTCTATTCGAAATAATTTAGAATATTGATATCAAAAAAATGAGAACAATAATATTGCTTACTATTTCAAATATATTTATGACTTTTGCATGGTATGGACATCTTAAACACAAGAATTTACCTATATTTAAGGCAATAATAATAAGTTGGCTAATAGCTTTTATAGAATATTGTTTCCAAGTCCCCGCTAATCGGATTGGCCATTATCAATATTCAGCAGCTCAATTAAAGACAATTCAAGAGGTTATTACTTTGATTGTATTTTCTATATTTTCTGTTGTATATCTTAAAGAAAGTATCAAGTGGAACTATATAGTAGGTTTTCTTTTAATAATAATAGCAGTATTTATCATTTTCAAGAAATGGTGAAAGGATAGAAAATTACAATATTGTTTCATACATCCTATATTTCTTATAAGGTATTCCACCTAACATTTCTGCTGCTCTGCACATCATTGTGTTATCTTCAAGTATCCATGATAATTCACCTTCATTATATCCTAATTTCATTCCATGAGTAATAACTTCCCAGTAAAGTAATCCTTCAATACCTCTATTGCGATATTCTTTAATAACACCCATAATCATAATCCTTAAAGTTTTAATTCTATTTCTATACAATAAGAATTTAATTATTTCAATAGGACCGAGTTTGCCATTTAACTTTTTAAATATTTCATAATAATTTGGAACAGCAATAATCATTCCAACTGGTTTCCCGTTTATAAAAGCAAGATGAATAAGGTCCGGTATAACAAGATCTTTCAAATTCGCACATTGGAATTGGAACTCCTCATCTGTCCATGGGACAAACCCCCAATTTTTTTCCCATGCTTGGTTATATATCTGTCGTGCATATTCTATTTCATTATTAAAATGTTTCGTATCAAGTTTCCTTAACATAAGTCCGGGAATACGTTTTCTGACAGCATCATTAATTTTATTTAATCTCTCTAACGGTAAATCTTTCGATACAAGATGATATGCAAACAGGTCTTTTGCTTTGGTTAGTCCACAGTTCACTAATAAATCATTATAATATTTCGGATTATGACCCATCATCAAGTAAGGACTACTATCATAACCTTCAATCAATAAGCCCATTTCATCGTTAGTTGATGGTGCTGTCGGTCCAATCATTTTTGTCATCCCATTCTGTTTTAACCATTCTTTTACTGTATCTATTAAAAGTTTCGCTACTTCATTATCATCAACTGACTCAAAGAAAGCGAAAAAGCCCGTTTTTTCATTATGAAATTCTATAAAATTTTTATCTATTACACCAGCAATCCGTCCAAGAATTTCATTATTATCGTCAATTACCAGAAACAGTTTTTGTTCAGAATGTTTCCAGAACGGATTTTTATTTTTATCTAATCTGTTTTTCATATCAAATATTAATGGTGGCACCCAATTCGGGTCATTTTTATAAATTTTCCATTGAAATTTAATAAAATTCATTAAATCTTTTTTTGTTTCAACAGTTTTTATTTTCATTTTTTCACCCTCACTTAAATCTCTCTTATCAAATAGAGAGTAATTTTAGTTACATCAAGTTAGAAAAATTATTTACATTTCATTTTCGTTATGAAATTGAAAACATAAAAAACCTTTGTTTAATGTAAAACAACTAAATCTAACTCAAATAATATTATACAAAAAAATTGATTTAATAAAAAATATTTGATATTATTAGTAAAGTTCAGAAATTTGTTGATGATAATTAAAAAATGATAAAACTGTTATTATGTATAATCTTTTTTGTTATTGTTGTATATCTTGTTAATTTCTTAATAAACAAAATTATACAGCAGTTGATAAAATCAACTAAATATAGTATTTCAGAAATCCAGAAGATTGATTTTAAAACAATTATTAATGATATTATTGCATCATCACGAAATAAAAAAAATAATTCAATAAAACTTTTTTCTTCTTTACTTGCTTGTATAATTTTATTGCTATTAACACACAGTTTCATTTTTTGTATTATAGGTGCAATAATAGGATTTTTCTTGCCTACCGGTATAAATAATTACTTAGAAAAGAAACAATTAGAAAAATTCAATAATCAGTTAGTGGATGTCCTAACAATAATATCTAATTCGTTACGTGCTGGTACAAGTTTTGTCCAAAGTTTAGATATAATTGTAAAAGAAACGAAACCACCTATTTCTACAGAATTTAATAAAACAATTCAGGAAATAAAACTCGGGATACCTGTATCACAGGCATTAGTAAATTTATCTAATAGAATAAAAAGTAAGGATTTAGAGATATTTGTTACAACAGTAAATATAGCACGTGAGACGGGTGGCAGTTTACCAGAGATACTGAACATAATTGCGGATACAATCCGTGAACGAAATAAACTCAAAGGTAAAATTGCTGCACTAACAGCACAGGGTAAAATGTCAGGCTTCGTTGTCGGTTCAATGCCATTTCTATTAATGGGTATTTTATATCTTATGTCACCTGATTTAATAGAACCAATGTTCAATACATTAATTGGGCAGTTGATGTTAGCAATTGTTGTAATATTTGTCATAATAGGTGGTCTACTGATACATAAGATAGTCACAATAGATATTTAGGAATTAAATAAATGCTGATAATACTGATATGTTTTTTAGTTTTAATAATGGTATCTGTTATTGTATATAACTTTTCTTATTCTATTGAACTGAAACTTAAGACAGTAAAATTAGAAAAACTATTTAAAAGGAAAGAAGTTAAAATATCTAAAAAGAACATTTCAGATAATTTCATTAAACTTATTACACCGATTACAAAATCGTCTAATCCAATAATAGTCAATTACAGGAATTTAATTGAACAAAAAATAAATATAGCTGGTAATCCTCAAGGACTGGATTTTAATACAATTGTTTCTATACAAATTCTCGTATTTGTTTTTTCGTTAATATTATCAGTATTAATTTTTGAAACAATAAATATTATCATCTTGCTCCTGTGTTTTATATTAAGTTCAGGGATACCTATCCTCTGGCTTAATAACCAGATACAGACCCGACAAAAAAATATTTTACGTAATTTACCTGATGCACTTGATTTACTTGTTTTAACTATGGAAGCAGGACTGGATTTTTCAATGGCATTAAATAAATATATTGAAAAAGGTGAAAAAGGTCCATTACGAGATGAATTTTTTATTGTTCAACAGGAAATAAAGATGGGTAAAACACGAATAGAGGCATTAAATTCTCTTTCAGAACGACTAAAAATTCCGGCAGTAGAAACAGTTATCAATTCTTTAGTTCAAGGATTACAACTCGGGTCAAGTTTAACCCCAATCCTTAAAATACAATCTCAACAATTACGTATTCAGCGGTTTCAAATGGCAGAAAAACTTGCTGCTGAAGCACCAACAAAAATGTTGTTCCCACTACTTTTCTTTATTTTCCCTACTGTATTTATTGTCCTTTTCGTCCCAATAATTTTATCATTCTTAAAAGGTTGATTCATTATTTTTCGTTTTCTTTCTTTTCACCACCCCATAATAAATCAAGAAAACAATATCTTGCTGATTTTATAGCTGGTAAATCAAGTAGTTCTGTTCCTAACTCTGTCTTCCATTTAAATCCAGGAAAAAACATTTTACCAAAATTCATACCTATTATTGAGTTTCCTGTTCTATAATTTGCAATAACACCTAAACTTATATATAATGCACCACCGTTTATATGACTTGTTGATGTAACAGATGGTTCATCAAGTATCTCTTCAGCAGAAGATAATTTTTCTGGACGTTTAGTCAATTTTAAATCCATACCAAATCCACCTATTGTTAGCATTATTCCTACGAATGTCTCACGAGTATTGTATCCCAATCCTGAAGCGAAGCCACCGCCACCGTATCCTAAACTAATAAACCTGTTTCCTAATCCTTTATTAAAACCACCTATGAATCCATATCCACCCATTATTTGTGTGCCATCTACAATACCATATCCACAACCACCGAATAAAAATAACTTTTGTGGAATTTCAGGATAACCATATTTTGTTAGCATACTGTTTAAATCACCTACATCAAGTTTTAACCTTCCTATGATAAGTCCTCCCATACCGACAGCTGCTGTTGATTTTTCAACAGCATTAACAGTTATCAATTGCATAAAAATAACAGATAAAAATATAAAATATGCATTCAATTTATTTTTCCTCATTGCTTAAAAAATCTCCTTTCTAAATTATAAAAATTTATACTCCACATAAATCAATTATTTTCTTCAGTTCATCTATATTATTTACAATAATATCAGCTTTTTTAAGATATTCTGGTGTTAATGTTGTTGTTAAAGCAATACATATCATACCAGATTTTTTTGCTGATTCAATCCCGAATGGAGCATTCTCAATAACAACACATTTTGACGGCTTCACATTAAGTAACTTTGATGCTTTAAGATAAGGTTCTGGATGCGGTTTACCATGATTTGTACTTTCACTTGACACAATACAATCAAATAAACACTTTATTTTTGTAGGTAAAATTTCTTTTATTCCATCTCGTGTCGTTCCAGTAACAAGTCCAAGCCGATATTTTCTATTTTTCAGACATAATAGTAAATTTTCTATCCCTTCAAAAACATATCTCTTAAAGTTCTTCTTAAATGATTCTTGACGAATTCTAAATATTTTTTTTAAAAGTTGAGGGGTCGGTTTAATTTTCTCTCGTAACAAAAATTTTCTTAATGTTTTCTCCCATTGTTCACCTTCATTAGTATAAACATCAAGACAACTTACTCGGACTCCTATAGGTCTTAATGATTCATACCAGGCGATAAAATGGTAAGGCATAGAATCAACAATTACTCCATCCATATCAAATATAAATGCCTCTGGTTTGATTTTAAGTTTTTTCATAAATAACAATTGTTCCAACGAGGTTATTATTATCTTTAACAGATATTATTTTTATTGTCCTATTTATTGATTTTAATTCTTTTGTAATAATCTTATTTGGTGTTTCAGATGATGTTTTCAATAACTCAATAAATTCAACATTCCTTGTTACATCAAGTATATGTTTATCAATTAAATTCTGTTCATTTGAAGATAAAATTTCTGTTGCTATTTTGTTATTATACACAATTCTATTTTCGTTATCAGTCAAAATAACAATATTTTCTATTGAATATCCAATATTCTTTATAAATAATTCAAACTGTTTTTTATACTGTATAAATTTTTGCTCCTTTTCCTCATTATATTGCTTAATTAACATTATTGTTTCTCGAGCAGTTTTAATAAGTTCACCTATTTCATCCTGTCTGTTAATTTTCAATTCTTGAGTAAAATTTTGTTGACCGATGTCCTCAATAATATTTTTTAACTGCATAATTGGCGAAATCAGTCTATAACTGAATATATAACTTACCAAAACTAATGCAACAAAAATAAATATACCAATAATAAGTAAGTTCTCAAAATATTGTTCCATACCAAGAATAATATCTTGAGTTGTCATACCGATTCTTAAATTACCTATTTTTGTTCCAGAAATGAATAAAGGTATAGAAAAATCATATACTTCATATTTCGTATCATCAGGATAATATTTAATTATTTTTAATTTATCCGATTTAACTATTTTGTTGCTCACTGAATCATCCAGAATCTTACCTATTTCTGTTGCTTTATGGTGCACAATTATTTTTTTATTTGGGTCCAGTATCATTGTATAAATAACATCAGGCTGTTCCATAATATTTTGAGTATATGAGATTAATGCAATATCATCACTTGATTCTAATGCTTTCGTTAAAAATTGGCCATATAGGTTTACTAGGAATTTACCCCGAGAGATAAATTGGTTTACAACAATATCTTTCTGCTGGTTATAAATATAACCTAATAGAAATATAAGAGTAATCAAAACAAAAATGGATATAATTAGTGTAAATCTGAAAGATATACTTTTGGTAAATTTCATAACAGTAGATTTAGAATATAAAAAAACAGTCCTTTTGTCAAGTTAAAATTGTAGTTGATTTATGATTAGTAAAATAATAAAATATAAAAAAGGGATAAAATTATGGATTTTGGAATTAATCCAAGTAAAGAACAGGAATTAAAATTACGGATGCAGAGATTAGGTATCTATGAAAAAGATATAGAAGAAAAGTTTATTCGGTCAAGTGGTAAAGGTGGACAGCATATCAACAAAGTATCAACATGTGTGTATTTAAAACATATACCTACTGGAATTGAAGTAAAATGTCAACAGGAGCGTTCACAGATAATTAACAGATTTCTTGCACGTCGTATACTTGCAGATAAAATTGAATCAATAATTTTAGGTAACCAGAGTCAACAACAACAACTGATTGAAAAGATAAGACGACAGAAACAAAAACGGTCAAAAAGAGCAAAAGAAAAAATATTAAGATTAAAAAAAATAAAATCAGAAAAAAAACGGTTACGAGCACAAATTAAATATTATGACAATATATAAGAAATTTTAGTTCTTGAAACAAGTTGACAAAAAATTATTATTTTTGTATTAAAATATAATATGGTTGACAAAAACGATAAAAAAGATCAAAAAGAAGAAAAAATACCGTCTCTTGATGAACTGTCATTTGATGAAATAAATGCTATTCTTCTTCATAAATGGTACCTAAGTGAAAAAGCCGGATATGATGTTGGAATGGAGTATGCAAAAAACGATTTTTTCAAGAATCATTCAAAAGAATGGCGTGCTAAAAAAATGAAAGAAGATATTGAAAAACAGAAAGAAGAAATAATTAAACATAAATGGTATCTAAGCGAAAAATGTGGTTGTGATGTAGGGTTCACCAAAGCAGCAATGGACTGGATAGAGAGTGGTTATGCTGAGCACTGGCGTAATAAAACAGGACCTTATAAAGACAGAAAATAAAATATTTAAACAATATAAAGTAATTCATTTATCATCTAACCTAAAACTCGCATATAAAAAATATTAATTCCTATTTCAAAAAATATTTTAAATTCTATGGAGGTATTGAATAATGGATCAGGATATAAAACTAATCAATGAAAAAGTTAAGAAAGAAAGTGTGTTTGTTGAACAATTATTAAATGAAATTGGAAAAGTAATTGTAGGGCAGAGATATATACTTGAACGATTAATAATCGGGCTTTTAAGTAATGGACACATATTGATTGAAGGTGTTCCAGGATTAGCTAAAACATTATCAATAAAAACATTATCTGACTGTATTCAAACAAAATTTCAACGGATACAGTTTACACCTGACCTATTACCAGCAGATTTAATTGGCACGATGATATATAATCCACGAACAAACGAATTTACACCTAAAAAAGGACCTATTTTTGCTAACCTTATACTTGCAGACGAAATCAATCGTGCACCAGCAAAAGTACAAAGTGCATTACTTGAGGCGATGCAGGAACGCCAAGTAACTATCGGTGAAACAACTTATCCATTAGAAGAACCTTTTCTTGTTCTTGCAACACAGAACCCTATTGAACAAGAAGGAACATATCCACTACCAGAAGCACAAATTGATAGATTCATGCTCAAACTTAAAATAACATATCCTAATAGAGATGAAGAACGTGAAATATTGGAACGTATGACAGTAAACAGAACTTTTCAACCTAAAAAAATTATTTCTCCACAAGAAATTCTTAGAGTAAGACAAGTTGTTAATGATATCTATGTTGATGAAAAAATTAAAAATTATATACTTGATATCGTCTTTGCAACAAGGTATCCTGAAAAATATAAACTTGAAAATCTGAAACCCCTAATAGCATACGGTGCATCACCACGTGCAACAATTTATCTTACAATAACTGCTAAATCACATGCTTTTTTAGAAGGTAGAGGGTTCGTTACTCCTGAAGATATTAAAGCAATTGGTATGGATGTGCTCCGTCATAGAGTTATTGTTACTTATGAAGCAGAAGCTGAAGAAATGACAAGTGAAGATATATTAAAACAGATATTCGACCAAATTGAAGTACCTTAATTATATAAATATAAAGGATATAATTAATATATGATACCAAAAGAAGTTTTAAAACAGATACGTAACATTGAGATTAAAACAGGAAAACTTGTTAATGATATTTTTGCAGGTCAATATGAAAGTATATTCAAAGGTAGAGGAATAGAATTTAGTGAAGTGCGTGAATATCAGCCAGGTGATGATATAAGAATGATTGATTGGAATGTAACAGCGAGGTTTGGACATCCATATGTTAAGAAATTCATAGAAGAACGTGAACTGACAATAATCCTTTTAGTTGATATGAGTGCATCGGGTAAATTTGGAACCTATAATAAGTTCAAATCTGAGATAATAGCTGAAATATCAGCAATACTTGCGTTTTCAGCTTTAAAGAATAATGACAAAGTAGGTATGATTATTTTTACTGACCAGATAGAAAAATTTATACCACCTAAGAAAACAAGAACACATATTTTACGTATTATACGAGAAATATTATATTTTCAGCCACAACATAGTTTAACTGATATAACTTGCGGACTGGAATATCTTAACGAAGTAATAAGAAGGAAATCCATTGTATTCCTAATATCAGATTTCATTGACTATGATTATGAGAAAGCACTGAAAATAAGTAATAAACGTCATGATTTAATATGTATAATAATATCGGATCCTCGTGAATATGAATTACCTCCAATAGGGATAATTGAAATAGAAGATTCAGAGACAGGTAGAACAATGTTTATAGACACAAGTGATAAAGAATTCAAAACAAAGTTTACCAACATAACTACAAGTTTTATCAATAGAAGAGATCAATTCTTTAAAAGAATAGGGATCGATACTATAAAAATTGATACTAGTAAACCATATGTAAATCCAATAATAAACTTTTTTAGGTTACGTGCCCGTAGATTTAGATAATACAATACATAAAAATTTATTTTTAATTTTAAGGAGAACTTATCATGAAAAAAATTGTTGCTTTTGTTTCAATTATGCTGTTTATTATAGTGGTAATATTTATTATTATTTATAAACCGTCTAAAAATTTGCCATGGAGTAAAGATAAACAAAAAGAATATGCTAATCAACTTATAGATAAAGGATTATATTTACAAGCAATAGCAGAATACAATAAATTAATTGAGTATGGGAATTTAACCGATTCTGAAAAATCTAATCTTTCGTATATCATTGGTAATATTTATATGGAAAATTTACACGATTATGAGAATGCACTCGCCTCGTTTCTAAAAGTAAAGATATTCTATCCAAAACCTAAATTTGAGCAAGAATTGAATATGAAGATGGTGGAATGTCTTGAACGAACAGGACGTGCTTATGAAGCACAAAAAGAAATGGATAAATTTACTTCACTCAAACAAGAACCAGCAATACCAAAAGGAACAATTGTAGCAAAGATTGGTAATAGGAATATAACAATGGAAGAACTTGAAACAAAAATTAAAAGTTTACCTACCTATATGCAATCTACATATAAAGAAAAACCTAAAAAATTAGAATTTCTAAAAAATTATGTTGCTATAGAGTTACTTTATGACGGTGCAAGAAGAAGAAATTATGATAAAGACCCTAAAATCAACCAACAGATTGATGACATACGAAAAAGTTTAATGGTCCAAAAATTAATTGAAGAAGAAACAAAAGATAAAATAAATGTAACTGATACTGAAATTAAACTTTATTATGAAGCACATAAAAAAGAGTTTGTTGAAAAGAAAGATAAAAAAGAAATCCAGAAAAGTTTAGATGAATCAAAAGAACAAATATATAATATTTTACTGAAAGAAAAAATGGAACAGGCACAACAAGAACTACTTGATAAAATGTTTAAAGCAGAAAAAGTAGTTATTTATGAAAACTATTTTACAAATGAAAAATAAATTTAACATAATATCTATTATTCTTATCATCTCTTTCCTAAATATAATTTCTGTTTATGCTGATGTTATTGTAAAAGCAACAGTTAATAAAAACAAAATAACAATTGGTGATAAAATAGTTTATTCAATAAACATTTCTTATTCACAAAAAGAAAAAATTAATTTTCCTGATTTAGGAACAAATCTTGGTGAATTTGAAATAAAAGATTATAAAGTAATCGGACCGAAAACAAAATTATACTTAAAAAAGTTTTCAATAAAGAAAAAAATTGTAACTGAGTATCAATATATTATTACAACTTTCACTACAGGTGAATTCAAGATACCCGCTTTAACAATACAATACACAGATGAGAAAGGTGTAAATAAAGAGATAAAATCAGGTGAAATAAGTATTTTTGTTGAAGGTGTTAAACCTAATGAAAAAGATAAAAATGATATTCGTGATATAAAAGCACCATTATCAATAAAAATAAATTGGTTAATTTATCTAATAATAATTTTAACATCAATATTTATCCCAATAAGTATTGCAGGATATTACTATTATAAAAATACTAAACGAGAACAAATATTTGCTGGAACTGATTTAAATCGTCCTCCTGACGAAGTTGCTTATGAACGATTAGAAAAATTGAAAAGTATGGATTTAATATCACAAGGTAAAATCAAAGAATATTATATTATCTTATCAGAAATTATGCGTAAATATCTTGAACATAGGTATTCTATATCTGTTTTGGATAGAACAACAAGCGAATTATATCGTGAATTACGACAGATAAAAGAAATAGAAAAAAAACATGTAACTCGTATAAAAGAATTTCTTGAAGAATGTGATTTAGTCAAATTTGCTAAATATATACCTGAAATAGAACAGATAAATAAAGATACTGATACAGCAAAAGAAATAATTGATATAACAAAACCAATTAAAGTAGACACAGAATCAATAAAAATGAAAGATAATGTAACAACAACAGTTGGAGTAAAATAGATATGAGGTTAGCAAGTCCAATATTCTTGTTTTTTTTATTAACTATACCTGCACTGATTTACTACTATTTTAAATACGGTCAGAATAAAAATACACGCTTAAAATATTCTACTATTGATATATTTAAAGAAATAAAATCAGAAAAAGCGGTTAAAGGTAAATATTTAAAACTGATACTTAGAATTATTACATTATTTTTACTAATAATCGCTTTATCACGACCACAAGCAGGACAAAAAGGTGAAGAAATTTATTCAAAAGGGACTGATATTATATTATGTTTAGATACATCAACAAGTATGCGTGCAGAAGATTTTAAACCATTAAATAGATTAGATGCAGCAAAACGTGCAGCCAAAGAGTTCATCAAAAACAGAAAATATGATCGTATTGGTGTTGTTGTATTCAGTGCTTTAAGTTTTACTCAATGTCCACTTACATTAGATTACGGTGCAGTTTTAGATTTTATTGATAAAATTGAAATCGGGATGACACAAACTGATGGAACTGCTATTGGAACAGCAATAGCAACATGTGTGAATAGATTAAAAGATAGTGCTGCAAAAAGTAAAATTATTATCCTGTTAACAGATGGTAGAAACAATATGGGTGAAATTGACCCATTTACTGCTGCTGAAACAGCACGAGCAATGAATATCAAAATATATACAATTGGAGCTGGTGTTCCGGGTGGAGCAATGTATCCTATAGACGACCCTATTTTCGGTAGAAGATATGTAAGATTACCTGAAGACCTTGATGAAGACACATTAACAAAAATTGCTTCAATTACAGGCGGACAATATTTTCGTGCGACAAGTTCAGAAGGACTGAAAAACATATATAAACAGATCGATCAAATGGAAAAAAGTGAATTAAAAATAAGTGAATATGTAGATTATACAGAATTGTTTCCATATTTTATTTTACCAGCATTTATCTTATTTTTAAGTGAAGTCGTTTTAATGAATACATATTTTCGTAAATTACCATGAGATTTAATTATTCCGGTTATTTAGTTTTACTCATTTTTGTACCAGGATTAGTACTGTTTTATATTTATATATTTAAACAGAAAAAAAGATTATTATCAAAATTCGGTGATTTTGTATTAGTACAAAAACTTATAAATCCTGATGGATTACGCAGACAGAAAATAAAAACATTATTACTTGTTGCATCACTGTTTTTTATTGTTATAGGATTAAGTGGACCTCAAATCGGAACAAGAATGATAGAGATAAAAAGGCGTGGTATTGACATAATTATTGCTATTGATTGTTCAGCAAGTATGCTAGCAGAAGATATTAAACCCAACAGGATGGAACGTGCAAAATATGAATTAAGTTCGTTTATTGACCGACTTCACGGTGATAGAATAGGAATAATTGCATTCGCTGGAACAGCATTTTTACAATGTCCACTAACATTAGATTATGGAGCAGCAAAAATGTTTCTAAATATAATTGATACAAATCTTATACCACAGCCAGGGACATCAATAGGGTCAGCAATAAAACTCGCAATGAAAAGTTTTGAACATAAAGAGAGAAAATACAAGGCACTTATTATATTAACAGATGGTGAGGACCATGACAAGAACACACCTGATATTGTTGATGAAGCAGTTAAAGAGGGAATAAGAATTTATACTATCGGATTCGGTAATCCTGAAGGAGAACTTATTCCTATTCGTGATAACCAAGGCAATTTAATTGGCTACAAAAAAGACAAGAAAGGTGAACCTGTATTAAGTAAACTTGATGAAATGTTATTACAAAAAATAGCACTCGTTACAGGTGGAAAATATTATAGATCTACGAGTGGAGAAATTGAATTAGAACGTATCTATGATGATATCTCAGGAATGGAAAAAAAACTGTTACAATCAAAATATCAAAGTTTATATGAAGATAGATTCCAATATTTTATTTTTATTGCTATAATATTATTGATAATAGAATTCATTTTAACAGAAATAAAAGCAGAAAAAACGACACAAATGTGAGTAGCATAATATGATAAATTTTGGAAATAAGTTTAATATTTTAATTATTATAACTGTTGTATATTTATTCACAATAAATATTACCTGTAATGCTGGTCTGAGGTCAAAAATCATTCAAGGAAACAATTTATACCATAAGGAGAAATATGAAGAAGCATTAAATAAATACCGTGATGCTTTAATTGATGACCCTGAATCAAAAGAATTGCATTTCAATATAGGTGACGGATTATATAAAACCGGTAATTATGAAGAAGCAATAAAAGAATTTGAAAAATCAACATATAGTAAGGATATAAAAATACAAGCAAAATCGTATTATAATATTGGAAACTGTCTATACAGAATGGGTAAACTACCAGAATCAATAATCTATTATAAAAAATCACTTGAACTTAATCCTGATGACGAAGATACAAAATATAATATAGAATTCGTCCAGAAAAAAATTAAAGAGAACTTAAATAAACAACCTCAAGAACAGCAACAACAGCAGCAACAACAATCACAAAAACAGCAGCAACAAAATAAATCAGATAAAGATAAACAAGAGAAAGAAAAACAAGAACAACAAAAGCAAGAAGGAATGTCAAAAGAAGATGCTGAACGTATACTTAATAAATTTGAAGAGGATGAGAAACAAGCACAAAAACAGAGAAAAAAATTAAGTATTCCGCAACAAATACAAGTTGAACAGGACTGGTAAAAATGAAAACAGTGTATATTTTATGGTTTCTATTTTATATTATTCCTGTTACTGTTAATGCTCAGAATATCTCAATAAATGCAACCGTTGACAAAACAACTGTTGCATTAAACGAACAAATAACACTTACAATAACAGTCAATGGTGATGTTAGTAATTTACCGCAACCAAATTTACCGCAATTAACTGGATTCAATGCATATTCAGCAGGAAGTAGTCATAATATATCAATCATAAATGGAAAAGTTACATCTTCAATAAGTTTCAATTACATACTTGTTCCGAAATCCGTTGGGAAACACACTATTGAACCGATAACATTAAATTACAAGAACCAAACATATAAAACGGACCCAATTACTATTGAAGTTGTTCAGGCATCACAACAACAGCAACAACCTTCTATTCAAAATCAAAAACGGACTGTTACTGTTCCGAAAGATATCTCTGGAAAGAAAATTTTTATTACTTTAGATACAGATAAAAAAACAGCATATGTTGGTGAACAGATAACACTCAGTTTTAAATTTTACAGAAACATTAATTTACTGGGGCAGCCACAATATGTGCCACCGTCATTAACAGGTTTCTTTTCGGAAGATTTACCTCCACAACAAGAATATTATGTTAATATTAACGGTGTCAGATATCTTGTTACAGAACTTAAAACAGCATTATTCCCTACTGCACCGGGAAAATATACAATCGGTTCAGCACAACTACAATGTAACATAAGTGAATTTTCACCTGATGATTTTTTTAATGACGATTTTTTTGGTAATTTCTTTTCAATGGGTAAAACAAAAGTACTCAAAACTAATCCTTTTGAAATAACAGTATTACCTCTCCCTGAATCCGACAAACCTATAAATTTCAGTGGTGCTGTTGGGTCATATAAAATCACAACTAAACTTGATAAAATGGACATTAAGACAAACGAACCATTAACTCTGAATGTAATTATATCCGGTGTAGGAAATTTAAAAACCATCCCAGAACCTGTTATCCCTGAAATAAAAGGATTCAAAAAATATCAAACATTAAGTTCACTAAATATATCAAAACAGAATTATAAAGTTCAAGGCTCAAAAGTATTTAAAACAATATATATACCACAGGTTTCAGGTAAATATACTATACCTGAAATATATTTCAATTATTTCGATCCAGAAACAAAAACCTATATCACGACAAAATCCAATCCTATTACAGTATCCGTTGCTCAAGGAACAAAAGAATCAGCACCGGGTTTAACATTAGCGACTGCTAATGATATTAAACTTATTGGAACCGATATAAGACACATAAAAACGGACAAATTAAATATAAATAAAAATGCAAAATTAATTTATAAGAACTCTATATTCATTATTTTGCAATTTATACCAATTCTATCACTTTTAGTCACTTATGGCTATAAAATTAAGACAGAAAAATTAAGTAAAGATATAAAATATGCAAGATTTACTCGTGCATATAAAACAGCAAAACAGAAACTAAAAAATCTTAAGAAAACTATTACTGTTATATCTAAATTGGATTCAGAAGAGGCAACTAAAAAAATTAAAAAATATTATGATGAATTATCAAATATTTTTATTGAATATATTGCTGACAAACTAAATATGTTACCAGCAGGACTAACAGTAGAAATATTATCAGAAGAACTTACTAAAAAGAATGTTCCTGGAGAACAGATAAAAAAAGTTGAGGCGTTGTGTCGCGAATTTGATTTTGCAAGGTTTGCTCCCGGACAAATTACTGACAAAACACATATTGAAAATATATACAATGAGACAGAACAACTAATCAATCAATTAGAAAAATCATTATGACTAAAAACAGAATTAAATTAATTATTACACTATCAATATTAAATATTATTTTCGGATTAAAAAACTTATCTGGACAAATTCCTGATATACAGAATATTTTCGAACAAGGAAATAAATTCTATGAACAGGGTAATTTCAATGAAGCGATAGTTAATTATGAACTTCTAATTAGTAAAGGAGTAAATGATAAAAGTGTATATTATAATTTAGGAAATGCTTATTATAGAATAAAGTCATTAGGTAAATCAATATTAAATTATGAACGAGCACATAAACTGTCGCCTCGTGATGAAGATATTAATTATAACTTAAACTTTGTGCGAACTTTTGTTAAAGAACAGGAAGATAATATTTTATATAAAATAATTGATTCGTTTACTATGAATGAACTAACTTTGTTTGTTTCAATAACATATTTCATTCTTGTTGCTTGTTTAATAATATATATGTTCTATAAAAATATAATCCTCAAATGGATAATGTTCAGTTTCGGATATCTCTTAATAATAAGTTTAATATTATTTTACAGTAAATACACAATTCAGGAAAAAACCATAAAAGGGATAGTTATAACAACACCTGCGGAAGCAAGAACTGGTCCGGGTGACGATTATTCAGTAGGATTTACTTTACCTGAAGGTAAAAAAGTTATTATACTTACAGAAAAAAATGGTTGGTATGCAATTGCTGTTAAACAGGCCGAACCACAACCTGTTATGCTCAAAGGATGGTTACAGAAACATTTAATTGAAAAAATATAAAAAATAATTTATAATAATTATAGTTCAAATAGGTAATTATAATCAAAAAAAGGAGAAACGAAGAATATGTCAAAAATAGTTGCATCAGCAGCAATTCGTGGTGCCAAAGAAATAGTAAAAGAAGCAGAAAGATTGGTAAATAATGCTATAGCAGAAAAAGGCGAATCACAGAAAATTGAATTTCCTGATACAGCATTTTATTTGCCAATGGCAAATGCACTGCTTGGTGTAGAAGTTAAAACATTAAAAGATATTTGGATACCATTAAAAGAAGCAAGATCATTATTACCGGATGTTCCATCAAATAGTTTATGGTTACCGTATTTAGGAGACACACTCAATGCAGGAATCGCAACGCTTCTTGCTGAAGAAATAATATGTGCTATCCGTTATCTTTATAACCAAGAACCACAACCTGATTGTGAAGGATTTTTCAGTGATACGATATTACGAACATTAGGAATACAACTTGTTGATGGACGTATGCCGGGATTCGCTGCTATACTGGGAGCAGCACCGGATAATAAAACTGCGGTAGAAATAATAAGAGAATTGCAGAAACGAAATATTCTTATATTTGTTGGTTCATCAACAGATGGTAAATCAATAATTGACCAGTTGAAAGCAGAAAATATACAGATGGGCTGGGACAACTATATTGTTCCTTACGGCAGAGATACAATTACCGCAATATATCCATTGAACTGGGCAATAAGAGGTGCAATGACATTTGGTGGAATAAAACCTGGTAAAGCGAAAGAATGTCTTCTGTATACGAAAGCACGTGTATTTGCATTCGGATTAGCATTAGGTTTTGTTGATGATATGAAATATGCTACTGGTGCCGGAGCAATCAATATGGGTTTTCCTGTCATTTCTGATACTGATATACCGCAGATATTACCAACAGGAATATGTACTTATGAGCATCTTGTTAAAGAACCAGATTACTCAAAAATTGTTCCAAGAAGCATAGAAGTAAGAGGTGTTAAAGTAAAAGTATCAAAAATACCTGTTCCTGTTCCATTTGCAGCAGCATTTGAAGGTGAAAGGATACGCAAGGAACAAACATATGTTGAATTTGGAAGTAAATATTCAACAGCATTTGAATATCTCAGAATGAGAGCAATGGACGAGATACAGGATGGTAAAATTGAAATAATCGGTCCCGATATAGATTCTGTTTCACCGAGTTCACCTGACAAAATACCGGCTATGCCATTAGGAATAATCGTAGAAGTAGCAGGTAGAAAAATGCAGAAAGATTTTGAACCGATACTGGAACGACAGATACATCATTATCTAAATTTCGCTATGGGAATATTTCATATGGGACAAAGGAATATGAACTGGATACGAATAAGTAAAGATGCTTATAATTCTGGATTCAGACTGAAACATTTCGGAGAAATACTGCATGCGAAACTACTTGAAGATTATCCATCATTAGTTGACAAAGTCCAGGTCTTTATTTATACTGATAAAAACGAAGTTGAAAAATATTTACAAGAAGCGAAAGCGGCTTATGAAGAACGTGATACACGTTTGGCAGGACTAACTGATGAATCAGTAGATGTTTTTTATTCCTGTACCCTATGTCAGAGTTATGCACCTAACCATGTATGTGTGATAACACCGGAGAAACTTGGGCTCTGTGGTGCGTATAACTGGTTAGATGGTAAAGCGGCATACGAGATAAATCCGCGTGGTATGAACCAGCCAATAACAAAAGGTGAACTTATTGACCCTATAAAAGGTGAATGGAAAGGTGTAAACGAATTTGTATATATGAAATCTAACAAGAGTGTAGAAAGATTCTGTAATTATTCAATAATGGAATCACCGACAACATCCTGTGGTTGTTTTGAATGTATAATAGCATTGTTACCGGAATGTAATGGGTTTATGGTTGTTAATCGCGGTTATACAGGTATGACACCCGTCGGAATGACATTTACAACACTGGCTGGCTCAGTAGGTGGTGGTAACCAGACACCCGGGTTTCTTGGTGTAGGACGTCTATATCTTACTAGTAAGAAGTTTCTTGTTCCAGAAGGTGGATTGCAGAGAATAGTATGGATAACAAAAGAACTAAAAGATTTACTCGGAGATAAACTTAAAAAACGTGCTGAAGAATTAGGAATACCTGATCTAATTGATAAAATTGCTGATGAGACAATAACTACTGACACTAATAAACTTCTGGAATATTTACAATCAGTTAACCATCCGGCGCTATCAATGCCGCCATTAATATAAGGTTGGATTTATTTTTTCAAGTATTTTGGAGGACAGAAAACACCTTCTTTGACCATAATTAATGCTGGTTCAGGATTACCTGGACCACCACCTTCATTTATATGTTTCACTTTAACAATAAATCTATCCAATCCTGAATCCGCACCTTCTGTGTATTCGCAGATAAAAGATGCATCAATAACTTTAGTTTCATCACGATTCAATTCAACATCAATAATTTTTGGGAGAGTTAATGTAACCCCATTTGAACCATCGGTCCTAAGAACATACGCTTCTGTAACTATTCTTACTTTTGTTTTTGCACGTGGCCCTTTGTTTGTTACAGTAACTTTTACACCAACCTGCTCACCAAAAAAGTAGAGAGGATAGGTATTCCAATATTCCTGTGGATAAACTTTATTTTCATAAAAAGTATATCCCCAGAAATTATAATAAACACCTTCTGAATTAGTTACAGTTGTACCAGCAGGATTCAAAAACTCTATATTCACATCAATCATTTTCTGTTCACCGATATGTTCACCCTGTTTACTTAATAAAACTGATGGACCAAAAACCGATACAAAACAAAGAAAATAAATAAATTTATGTCTCATATTCCACCTCCTACAAAATAAAATTTATTAATTAATATATATCACAGAAAACAGGTTTTGTCAAGGTTTTTTTTATTATTGTTATTTAAAAATTTTTCTGTAGTATATTAATTAAAATTTAATGTAGGATTCGTCAACTGGGAACTGGCTTTCAATTGATATTCTATATGACCACCAACCCCATATAACTTTGCCAAATTTAACAAGTAATTCATTGTTTCCCTGTTTAAGAACTGTTTTTATTTTTATTGGTTCATATTCAAAAAATCTAATATCTTCACAAGTATAAATTTTTTTATTATTCAACCATATTTCAAATTTACTATCACACTTTATTTCAAAAACCACCTCTTGTTCTTTCTCTGAATACAGATATGTGACAGCATAAACAATAACATCACCAAAATCAAAATATTTTTTTAACTCAATAATATTTTTATTATCAGGTTCTGCTTTCTGCCAAGACACAATTCTATCATTTAATCCTTTGTAACATGCACTTATATTAATTACTTTCTGTTCCGGCTCATAATTATGTTCAGATAAAGGTATATTTACATCAAAATAGAATGGACCAGCAAGATTCCATTTACTCAAATAATTTATTTTCTTATCAATAATTTTTGAAATAGAAATATTTTGTTTTTGTATTTTAAACTCTAAATTTATCGTTCGTAATGAAACAAATCCCATGGGAAGTTGAATAAGTGGTAATTCTTTTAAATCTATTTTGTATAAGGTATTCTTTTCTATCTTACATTCTTTTTTTAAAATTACTTCTCTATTATTATTAAGGATATCCGTAACGGTCACTACAAATAAATTATTTTCAACTATATCAGAATCGTTATACAAAGTAATTACTGACCCATTATACTCAAATACTATCCCGAATATTTCTAATAATCTTTCTAAAATAAGTTCATTATCTACTTTATTAAAATACTCTTCAACTGATGTTATTCCAGGGACAACTCCTAATAAACTTTTTATTCGTTTCAATATACTTTTCTTTTTAATTAAATTATTATCAATTTCTGTAACATTCAGTTCAACTACAATTTTTTTTCTTATAGAACATTCTTTTATATGTATACGATTAATAAAATTTTCTTTGTCATACTCACAATTCGCAAATTTGTTATTTATTTTAACTGAACCACATTTGTTCGTACATAGTAATTCAATTACATATGACCGTTTTTTTAATTGGTTTTTATAACTACCTTTTGCTGGATATATTATAATTTTCACTATATCACTGTTTCTGATATAATTTATTTCTGTTAACGAATATTTACCAGAAATATAGTCAGTTGTAATTCCATCATCTTCGTATAATAAAAATTTACCCAATCTATTTTCTTCTCCGGGATAACATCGTATAACAATTTCTTTCAACTGTTCTGTTGTCATCCGTTGAGTATAATTTTGAGTTGGAATAGGAATACCTCCTTTAACAAATAATGGAAACTCGTTTATATCAGCAGTAACTATTTTTTCACTATCACCTAAATATTTTTCGCCTGTGAACCAGTTATACCATACACCATTCGGAAACCAAACTTTCTGTTTTGCAACTTTACCATCACCTAAACCAGGAGACACTATTGGCGCAACAATAAAATGGTCACCAAAAAAATATTGTTGTTGATTTTCATATGATTTTTCATTTTCTGGATATTCTATATACATAGGTCTAGTAAGAGGAACTGACTCTTTATAGCATTGCCACACAGAGGAATATATATATGGAAACAATACTGACCGTAAATGGAACGATATACGGATAGAATCTTCAATATATTTTTCATATTTCCAAGGTCGTCTATCGAGATTTTCGTCTCGTGTTGAATGTAATCTCAAAGTAGCAGTCATACTACCGAATTGAACCCATCTGGCAACTATTTCTTCATTCCGTGGACCCATATGGCCACCGATATCATGTGACCAGAAAAAGCAACCTATGTTACCGGCAGTTGATGTGAACGGAACTTCAAATTTGAGCATAGTCCAACCTGTATATGCATCACCACTGAAATGTATCGGATACCTATGGTCACCCCATCCTGCCCATCTACTAAATGATTGTCCACGTTTATTATTTTTTTGAGTATGTTTGTAGTAATAGAAATTAAGTATTTTAAGATTTTTTAAATCAGGAATACTGTATGTATATTCAAACTGTTGCCAGTCAAGCCACCAGAAATCCACACCTGTTTTTTCTAATGGGATATGTGTATGTTTAAAAAGGATATCAAGATACCTTTTATTGCCAGCATCGAACGGTATTGTTTTCCGTGTTGATGTATCTTCTCCTAAATCTTTCATAAACTGTTCATACATATCCTCATGCGGACCTACTCCATCAGATGGATGAACATTTAAAGTAACAAAAAGTTTTTGTTCATGGAACCATTTAAGAAGTTCTTCTGCATCAGGAAAAAGGTTTCTATTCCATGACCAACCAGTCCAACCTTCTTTATGCCAGTCCATATCCAATACAATAACATCAAGTGGAAAATCATGTTCTTTAAACTCTTTAACAATCTCGCGATAATCTTTTGAACTATAAGGCCAGTATCTTGAATACCAGGCACCGAGAACATATTTACGAGGAAGAGGAACAAATCCGGCAATTTTTGTCATTGATTTTAATGCTGCCTTGTAATCAGTATTATAAACGAACAGATACCAGTCAATATTATTTTTATTCGGATTTTGCTTTACCCAGTTATCAGTAAAAATATGGTTATTTGAATCATCGTAGAGATACCAACCATCGCGTGAAAGCAAGCCATCACCTAAATCAACTTCATCACGAACACAATCCAATGTTCTTATTGTTCCACCTAAATTTCTCATATTTTTGAGTCCCGGAACCCAGTAATTATCATTTTTACTATTCTTTATCAATACCTGTAAATTTTCTGCTGATAAAGGTTTATTATTAGAGATATATGCTAATATAAACTTTTCTGTTTCAATAACAAGTTTTTTATTTTTCTTATATGTTTTAAATTTAGTAAATAAAGCATCTCTATTTATCGCAAACATAGTTGGTTCATCAGTAAAACAACCATTTTTTGAATATTCTATTCTTATACATTCAGGTGAAATAACAGTAAATCTTGTATTACCTAATATAATAACAGGTGTTTTTTCAGTAACAATAATATAAACAATTAATATCAGGATAAAAATTAGAATAACTGATGCAAAAGCCAATATCATAATAATTAAAATTACTACTTTATTTTTTTATACTGTGGTATTTATATTTGATTGGATATAAAATCGTGAGTATGGATTATCAAATTTCATTAATTCGTTATGAGTTCCAATAGCAACAATTCTCCCTTTATCAAGAACAACAATCATATCAACATTACGAACAATTGAAAGTCGATGTGATACAATAATTGTGGTCTGATTTTTCATGACCAGTTCCAGTGTGTCCTGTATCAGTTTTTCTGAAATAACATCGAGTGCACTTGTTGCTTCGTCAAGTATAAGGACATGTGGTTCACGTATTAGTGCTCTTGCGATGGCTATCCTCTGTTTCTCGCCCCCGGACAATGAAACCCCCTTTTCTCCGATAACAGTATTAATATTATCAGGTAATTCTTTAACAAAATCCCATGCATTAGCCATTTTTAATGCTCTAATAACATCCTCGTCTGTGATATATGTTTCACCATAAGCAACATTTTCTTTTATTGTACCAGAAAAAAACACTGTATCCTGTGTAACTACACTAACATAATTTCTAAATGAACGCAAATCAATTTCGTTCATATCTTTATCATCAATTAAAATCTTTCCTTTTGTTGGACGTATAAAACCGAGTAAAAGAAATAGTAGTGTTGTTTTACCACAGCCACTCGGACCAACAATACCAACTGACATACCGGGTTCTATTTTTAAAGTTATATCCGAGACAGCATCTTCGCTTGAATCAGGATATGAATAATACACATTTTTAAACTCAAATTTCCCGTACACATTACTAATTTTAATCTTACCTTCATTCTGTTCGATATCAGGATAGTTCAATACTTCATTAATTGACTCAATTGATTCTTTTACTTGAGTCAACATCGGTAATGTTCCGAATAACATCAGTATAGAACCAGAAACACTAGCAAAAAAGGAATTAAACATAACAATATCACCAACAGTAATCACTTTTAGGAAACTCAAATAAACTGCTCCGATAAGAAACACTGTCTGACATATCATAAATCCAGCCCAAGAGATGGAGATGTATTTTGCGCTGATTATATCGTATTCCATCCCTTTTTTAAAAACATTAGTTATTTTTTCAATAATTGTTTTCATCTGGTATTCTTCAAGTCCATGTGCTCTGGTAACAGGAATCATCTGCATCATATCTGATAAACTAGCACTCATATTTTCAAAATTCACTCTGAATAATTTAGCGCTTTCTTTTATCACGGAACGATATTTTCTTCGGACAGCAATAGCAATTGGCACTAATATACTAAAAAGCAATATTGTAATCGGTGCTCTTACAAGAATTATAACAAAAGTTATCAGTATCGTTAATATAGCAGTTATAAAAGATTCTGTTAATAACCTTGGTAATGATTCTATTACATCTATATCGCGAATAATTTTTGAATGTAGACGGCCTACTCGTGTCCTGTTATGAAAAAGGAGTGATAATTGTTGTAATTTACGACATAGTTTTATCCGTAAGTCGAGACTTACACCACGAGCTATCTTACTTTGGAACTTGATATATATCGGATGCAGGAAAGGATGTATCACGAACATAAGGATCATTAATCCGCCATATAATATCAACATATTTATTCTTTTATTAGGTTCAACAGAATGTAAATCAATCAATCTTGCAATAACGATTGGCATAACCCATACTGGTGAATGTTTCAGGATATAAAAGAATATCATCCAGAATACGTTCCACCATTGCCCTTCAAAAAAAATATTTATTAATTTTGAATATTCTTTATATTGACTATGTTTCATAATTACTTTATTTTATAAAAATTGTAT
>Ga0078972_1007313_pt1 | contig 24744 bp, 15 predicted proteins | sample YelNatPaOPGAMG01_FD_67568 | JGI IMG/M metagenome (GOLD analysis project Ga0078972, IMG submission 67568) | Hot spring thermophilic microbial communities from Obsidian Pool, Yellowstone National Park, USA - OP-RAMG-01 (SPADES assembly) (version 2) | ecosystem: Environmental > Aquatic > Thermal...
TAAAACTCCCTCTCAGCCAAACGTAGAAAATTATTTCGAGTATTCTAACTATAAATCTTCGGGCGAGTTCTATTATAATTCTATTTTTGTAAATATTTCCTCTATAGATGCCATCTATTCTGCACTCAATTTTTCAAAAGAAAGACATGATAGTTATTATGATGGTTATTACGATAATTATTATGATAATTATTATGCATATACCTATTATATTTGGATTGATAGAGATTCGCTAATTAATCCACATGATTTATCAGGAAGTGAAAAAGCACTTGAAAATGAAAGAGCCAGAATAGCAGAGAGTGGCTCGAAGGTAGATCATACTTTCGTATGTTACGAATCAAATCTAATCATGGCAATATACGAATTGGAACAATGGCTTACAACTGCGAAACTTGTGTATATAGGAATATCCTTCCCTGCAATAGGCCTCGGAGTATATCTTGGTATAATAGGCATAGACCTTGGAATGAATGAACGAAGAAGGGAAATAGGTGTCCTTGGGGCAAGGGGCTGTAAGAAAAGACAGTTAGGTATTATGTTTATCATAGAGGCGTTGATTTCAGGTTTAATGGCAGGCTTGGTAGGTATTTTCCTTGGGGCTTTGATGAGTAACATCGTGATAAGTGTAGGAGCGTCGCCTATAGAAAATAAAGAAAATATTATCGCGCTTTTTTCTTCGCTTACGATAAGTCCCCAATCTGTTGCAATTGCAATTATCTTCGCAGTTATACTCATGTTATTATCGATTATAAGCCCTTTAAGAAGGATGTTAAAGACTCCTCCTATAGATAACTTGAAATTCTTTTCTGCGTCTGAATCTGAATTGAAATACACACCGAAATGGGACATAGTTATGCTTTCCGTCGCCATAGTTACCTATTCTGCGGTAATGCTATCTACTTACATTTCTCAACATGCAGATGAATTCGGCTTTATTTTTACAGAATGTTTTCTTGCTCTGGTAGCAATCTCACTTATTTTAATGCCTGTTTCTCCATTTTTCCTTATTTTTAGCATAACTCGTATGCTCACACGCGGAACTAAAAAACTATATGAGTTTTCGTCAAAACTAACCAAGCCGGTTACTTCTCAGATGTGGTTTGTGGTAGATAAAAACGTAGTAAGGAATCCAAAAAGAGTGTCATCTGTATGCACGATAGTTTCGCTTGCGATTGCATTCGGTCTTTTTGTTGCAATGACTTCAGATACTCAACTCGAGTTCCAACGCAAATACATCGAAGCCACCGTAGGGAGCGACATATGCATTTCTACAGATACAAACATTAATTTTACAAGCAAGTTATCGAATATTGACGGTATCGAGACAATCTCGCCTTATATAACAAGTTACTCCTATTCCAACTATGGAATCTCTTTCACATGTATATACATTAATTCGACTCTATATTCAAAGGCTGTGAATATACAGGAAAGTATGTTTAAAGAAGGCAGTCCTTCTTCAATCTTAGAAATCAGAAAAGATAAAAAATGTATAATTGGGAAGGAGTATGCAGAACATGGGAGCTTGGAAATCGGCGATAAGCTCGAGATTGAGTTTGGTTTTGACATAGACGGAGAACCAATAGTGGAAGTATATCGTGTAAATGCCATAGTGAACTTTCTACCAGGCCTGGGCACTTATACTGAATACGTCATAGTAGATTTTGAACAACTTCCTAAGGATTTGAGTATATATTCTTATCAGGGCGTGAATTATCTTATAAAAACAAAAGAGGGGTATGACCCTGATTTGATTGCACAAGATATTGAAAGTATATTCTCTGAAAATATAGATGGAATTAAAACTGTAAAAAGTGCAACAAAAGAGTATAATAGGGACCCATTAAGCACATCTTTGCCACAGTTCCTAAAACTTGAATTCTATTTTTCTGTTCTTATAATAACAATAGGCTTGGGGATGATTTTGTATGTTGCCTCGATAGAAAGAGAACGAGAGATGGCAGGCTTGGTCGCAAGAGGTGCATCTAATTCTCATATAGAAACGCTTTTTATTGGAGAGGGTTTAACTATAATTATCATGGGGACAATAATAGGGACTACTACGGGTCTGATTACTGCGTATGTGTACAGTCATGTATTTTCCTTCTTAGTAAATCCTTACGGAATAGAATATACGCCCTATTTCACATTAAACCTTGCACTTGTAGTTCTTGGAACACTTATCTCGATGCTAATTGCTGTATTTTTAGTTGCCCGAAGAGCAAGTTCTCTAGACCTGTCAGAAGCACTTAGACTGAGAGGTGGTTAAATGAGCACGATAATTGAGATAAGAGACCTAATCAAGGTATATCGAACAAGTTCTACAGAAGTAATAGCGTTACGAGGCTTGGACCTCTCGGTCGAGGAAGGCGAGATTGTAGCAGTTATGGGTCCTTCGGGATGTGGCAAGACTACCATGTTGAACATAGTTGGCGGCTTGGACAGACCTACTGCAGGGAGGATTATAGTTGACAACATGCAAATCGAGAAACTTTCCGATAAAGATTTGTATGATTATAGATTATACAAAATAGGTTTTGTATTTCAATTTTTTAATCTAATGAACAGCATAAGCGCAGAAGAGAACGTGGAATTGCCCATGCAACTTGCAGGAATAAGAAGTTCAGAGCGAAAGAGAAGGGTTGCGGAATTGCTTGAGATGGTTGGAATGAGCAAAAGGGCAAAACATAAACCAGTTCAAATGTCTGGTGGAGAACAACAGAGAGTAGCGATTGCGGTTGCATTGGCAAATAATCCGAAAGTAATCCTTGCGGACGAGCCTACAGGTGAACTTGACAAGAAGACAGGATACGAAATACTTGAACTTTTTAGAAAGTTAAAAGAGAAATACGGAAAGACACTTGTAATAGTAACACATGACCATAGGGTCTCAAATATAGTTGACCGCACGGTATTTATCGAAGATGGAAAGATAATAGGTTCGCTTGATGGAAAAGAGACAAAAGATATGTTTTCAAAGATAGAAGAAAAGCACCTCAATGAACTTTCAAAATCTGTATCAGATAAATTATCTGATAAATTGAATGAGAAGAGCATTAAGAATGAGATGGGAGTTAAGAATGAGAAGAGCATTAAGGATGGCATTAGAGATGAGAATGAGGATAATGGTGAGAAGATTGAAAAAGAGAAAAAGTTCCGCGAGTCAGTCGAGCGTTCGTTAAAAGGAGGGGTTGAATGAATTCCAAAATTCGCAAACTTTGTATATTTTTTATTGTGTCTTTTACGATAAGCATGTGCATGGCTCCCTCTTTTTGTCCATCTTTTTTTGATAATTTTGATAAGAATAGTTCTACAAATGAGGATAAAAATCATATCCTCTCAGAAAAGAAATCAGAAATAGCCCGACAGCGACAGGGTTTCGCAGAAGTATATTGCAAAGTTTACGATGCGAGTACCCATCTTCCTATAGAGGGCGCAAATATCACACTATGCGATGTGGAAAGGTATGAGTTTTACAATTCGGTAACTTCCTCCTCCGGCTTGGCAACTTTTTCTCTTCTTTATACATACGAAAAGCCTGACTATCTTATCGTAAAAAAGGAAGGTTACCATTCTGAAAAATTGGAATTTTATGTATCCCATGAATTGTATATGAACATATACCTCTCACCTGCACGAATGTATTGCGTGGACGGGACTGTGTATAAAGATGGCTTGGGCGTTAATGGCGAAGTTTATTTTGAAAGCAGGGATTCGCAATCGTATGGAGTTTGGTACGAGACCTCATGCGATAAAAATGGTAAATATTCGATAGAACTTCCTGAAGGTTTTTACGAAGTTAGGGTAAGTTACGAAGATTGTAAGAATACGAGTTTTATAGTTGTAAATCGAACGATTACACTCGATTTTTTCCTAAGTGATTTAGAATGGTATAATTTTACAATACAGGGTTATATCAACGATACTCTTGGGAATGCACTCGACCCCTTAGGAGTAGGTATTAGTTTTACATTTTGGAATTCAGACGGAGAAAGGATATTTGAAGAGTTTTCTGCATTTGATACAAACGAGACAAGGGGAGAATATGAATACAAGGTTAGGCTTCCCAGACTTTCTGGATATGTACAAGTATTAGCAGGTGGATTTGAAGGATATCTTCGGAAAAGAGTAGTTAGAGAAATCACTTCGAGTTTAATATGGGAAAATATATCTTTGGAGTCTGCGCCAGAGGAGACTGCAACACTGCACGTCTCTGTAAGTAATTTCGGAGAAGATAGAGAAGATACATTTGCGATATTGTGCGACTTAAAACGTGAATATATGTTCTTTTCATCGAGAATAAATAGTAGTGGAAAGATTGATTGGCAGGTTTACGGGAGCGAGTATGCGCTTGTTGTTGTAGACGCTGTGAGCTTTGATATGAATGTATCGCAGGTATCAATTGGAGACTACGAAGAAAAAAATGTGGATTGTGTGCTTGAGGAATATGTAAAAGTTGAGGAGTACAGAACAGATATAGTATTTTCAGATTGGCAAAATGTAACTGTTTATAGGAGTGCGAAATTAACAAAAACAGAATCTATTCTGGAAAGGCTCATGCTAGAATGTGGAGGCTTGGTAGGTCGTGAGGTTTTTGATAAAGACGGGAGGCTGGTTCGTGATGGTATAATATCCGAACCTGAAACTTATCTATACCGGAATAGTTCAAGGTATGGAACTTTACAAGAGAGCAACCAATTTCCTATATTCTCAACAGAAGGTAAGCCGTTCATGTTAGGAGATGAGTATAATACTACTTGGACAACTTCGATGACTACCTCGGCTTGGAACAGTTGGAGGGCTTGGAATTGGTCAATTTATAATTACGAAGGGGATATTTTTTCAGATAAGAAAGTTGTGATAAATTACAGTTATAAAATGCATGCGGTGTCAAGTGTTCAGCCTACTAACAATTACGTTTACAATGTGCGTTTTGAGCCTATTTCTGATGGCTTTGAAGGAATTATGAATAACACATACCATATATTTTTCCCAAATGATATGACAATAAATCATATTTCTAACCTTTCTGCGTGTGAAATAGACCCTTCTTATTATGAATATGCCGGTTCAGAAATCTTCTTTGATGCAGGCGAATGTGAAATTTCTCAAAATGCATATTTGATTACATTGACCACAGACAAAGAAAAACCAGAGATAATAAATTATACCATCCTTACAACTGCAAATAATGGCTCGATTTTGAAATTATATCTTAATGTAACAGATTCGGAATCTGGTATTGGCTTGGTATTTGTAGAATATTTAGGAAACATAAGTGGCGGATATGGATATACCCCTATGACAAATCTTGGTAATGGCTGCTATCAAACTTGGCTTGGACCAGTCTATGAAGGGAATTTTAAATATCGTTTTATCGTTTATGACAACGCATTTAATTTCAACGAAACAGAATTTGTGAACCTTTTAGTTATTCCATATGTAGATACCGTAAATCCTGTGATTCTTGATTTTACCAGTTTAGAAACGCTAGGAGATTCAGAATCTGTGCTTATTTATGCAAACATTACAGACGATTGCGCAGTCTTGAACGCACAACTTCACCTTTATTTTGGAGGTTCAGAAAGAGTAATCCAGATGACTAAAGGGAATGGCGAATCTTGGTACGTTCGCATATCTAAGTTGCCATATTCTGCAGGAAGTGTGGTATATTATATTACTGCAAACGATACTTCGTATAACATGGCAACATCCAAGTCAAAGAGTTTTACAATGCGCGATTCAACGCCGCCTGTGTTTATGAGATATATGATAACTCCAAGCCCGACATATTCACATTCTAAAATAACTTTGACAGTATCTGTATTCGATAGTACTAATGTTACTCTGAACGCAACCTTTGTAGGTAGAGAATCTAATTTTACATACAGGATGGCTCTTGTGCCAATACCTATCGCAGAGAGAACTTACAACTACACTATTACAATAAATCCTATTGCATCTCGAGATGGTTCTGTCCTTGTGCTTCTTGATGCAAAAGACGATTTTGGAAATATTGCAAATAAAACAATTGAAATCAGAATAGAATCCGCAATCGAATATATCTCTGCCGAGATTATTGGAAAACCCCATCCTCGAGAAATGATTTCAATCTGTGGTAAGATAAAGTCGGCAGGGAACTATACCGGCTTGGGATTTGAGTTATATATCGAATTTGATAACATGGGAAAAGATAGTGTTATTTTGTTGCCTGACGGAAATTATCTATACAATTTTTCGCTTCCTGCGGACTTATTTGAGGGCGTGCATTTATTTAATCTGACACTTTACGATTTATTCGATAAGCATACTACCAAGTGCACAATTGGATTTTCATACAGGCATCCACATTTTAAGACCGTGCAAAATTTTGATTTATCTATAATTCTGACTGTGATTCTTTCGGTTTTACTCGTGGGAATGTTATACGCGTTTAAACACAGAGCAGGCAAATCTGAAAAAGAAGAGGATGTAAATGGTGGTAAAGATAAGGTAAATGAGGAGAAAAATAACGGAAAATTAGAAGACGGAAAAAATAAGATAGAAAGGAACAAGATAAATAAAATGGAAGAGAATAAGATAAATAAGATTGAGGAGAATAAGATAGACAAATAACACAGAACACAGTATGATAGAACCTCAAGTATAGAAAATCATACTGACCAAATCACATTGACCTCATCGACCTAAAAATCATGGAAGAAGAATACTTCCGAGCGCTTTATCGTTTTCAAGTATTACGAGTGTGCAATCGCGTTCGCCCAAGCCGGGGGGTGTGGCATTCTTTCCCCTTACGATAAAATAATCGTTTTCAGACAGGTAAGAATCAGAATTTTCGTCTATAAGAGAGACATTTGCTGAAATGTTATCAGAGAATTTATTTGATTCAAGAAGTTCGCATGCTGGCGATTTTAATTCATAAGAGAGTTTAGCAATCTCTTTCTTGCTACTTAAAGATGAGACTTTTACAAAATAAATGCCGTTTTCTGGTGCATCTACCGAGAGTGTCATTTTTGAATTTTTATCGTTAGAAAGTTCAGAAGCAAACCATGCAGAGGCAGTACACCCAATAAGGACAAATATCGAAATAAGGATTGCAGATATAATTATAATTGGGTCTCTTTTTTTTAATTCGATTTTTTCTTTAGGAGGTTGGATACCTAGTTTAGATTTAGGTAGACCGCACTTTTCACATCTATCGCCCGTTCCGAATGTCCCTCCGCATGCACTACATCTTTTTGACTCTTGAGATTCTTGGAGGTAATCTTGCACCTTACTTTTGTTTTGTGTAGTTGACGCGTCTTGGACTGGCGCAGATAAATTACTGTCTCCATTCACGCTAGCAAGAAATCCTTTTCTGTATTTCAATTTTCCTAAATTTTCATAATTTCAATTTTTTAGATTATATTTCAATCATATACTCAATTCCAAGCCTATACCTTTGTAAAATCTGTCTACTCTTAAGCTATCTATCATATATCTATCTAATCTATCTATCCCTTGGCAATCTTCTAAATCTTACCAATACTAAAAGGAGAGTGAATAGTGTGATAATCAGAATAATCGAATAAGATGAGAAGGCAGGCGATTTTTCTTTTGCATCAATCATCTTCGTTAAAAGATTGTTTGTTTCGTCGGTCTCCTCAATTGCATTCTCGGGGTCGATTAGTATCTTAATCATATGTCTTCCTGCTTTTAGAGTTACCTTTTGTGTAAAGATAACTTCGCCATTCGAAGTAAAGTTTTCTTTATATCGTATAACTTCATCGCCATCTATAGAGAGAGCAACCGTAACATTCGAATTGCTATAATTTCCAACATTAGATAGATACGATTTTATGGTAAATTTCTCGTTTGCAATCACTTCTTTAGGTGCAGAAATGCTTTTTACTTCCAAATCAGTTTGTTTTTGTATTACCTTTATTCTGATTTTTTTAGCATACCAAGTATCATTTGTTAAATTCCCGTCTCCATCTGCGGACAGGTATGCAAATGTCAACTCGTCTTCGCCAATCTTGGATGGCGCGGTATAATTTATTCTAAAAACATTCGAAGTTGAATTTGAAAAATAAGGTTCTGCATATCCATAAGATGCATTAACGCCCAAGCCAAATTTAACTCCAGGTCCTCCGAATATAGAAACTTTTATCGTGTAAGTTCCGCATACTTCAACCACCGAAGGATAATCAATCTCTGCATTTACTGATGGTGTACCAGTATAATTGTGGCAAAAACAATCTGAGTAGTTCAATAAAGTCAGTTCTGTATGACAATCGTTAGTATCTTCTCTGCATCCTCTTGAACCATGTGAATATGAATTCTCGATTGGAAATATCGGAAGGAGCATAATTGCAAATAGCAAAAATAGAACAAAACTAAGATGTTCTTTCTTAATATCTTTAATATTTCTGATATTTCTAACATTTTTTTTAATTTTGCTGATCCGAGACATCGATTAATGTGATATGGTATGAAAATAAAAATTTTGGGATGTTACAAGGATATTACAATATTATGATTGGGATATTTTGTGATATTGATTGAAAAATAATAAATGAAATAATAAAAGATACCTTACTTTGAAAGATAACTTACTTGTTTTAAGGAGTGTTTTAAAATAAAAATAGTGTGGCAAGGTTTATCTATATACTCGACGGTTAGGGCAATGTGGAATCAAAGAACAATTTGAGAACAAATCCATACTTCGAGTTAGGTATGCCATTCGTATCTATGTTACTTTTTATCGGTGCTGCATTAGCAGGAATCCACGACGGCTTGGTCTATTCTGCATTGTGGATCTTTCTTAGCGCCTTGTCGTTCGTTTCGTTATATTTTGCCTTTCCACATTCGTGGAAATATGGAATTTGGCTACTTGCATCGTACTTCTGTGCATTCGTAGGAGTTGCATTCTTTATTCTCAAGAGAAATGAGGGATTGCAGTTTAGCATCATTGGCTTGGTATTTATTTTAGGGTCTGTTTCGTTCGGCTGGTCTCTTGTCCAGGAAATTAGATTTCTAAGAGACGTTGTAAAAGAGAACACCTCAGGAAAAAAATACGTTCCAATAGGAAATTGGTTTATTCTCGTAGTCCTTTTTGTAATATTTTCGAACCTATCGATATATTCATGGACAAACTGGGTTGACCCTTCTAAAGGTTGGTCAATATTGCCCTATCTGTTCTTCGAAGTTACTATAAGCATTCTTGCAGTCGTTATCTTATGGTTCCCTGAACTTGCAATAGATTGGGATATATTGCACGAAGAATCGCCTACTTTTGCTGCTATAAAACGCGAATTAAAGGCTGCTGAAAGTGTAGTAACTTACGTAAAAAGACAGAAGAAGATTAAGGTAACTGCAGAAAAATTCACAACGTGTCCAGTATGTAACGCAAAACTATCTATGCATGTCAGAAAATGCCCATCATGCGGAAATGAGGAATATGTAGGCTGGTGTGCAAAACACGAAACTTTTGTAGTAACATGTGTATCTTGTGGAAAACCGACGCTATACGGATTGCGCGAATGTAAGGCATGTAACTCGCCTATGGCTCCAAGGTTAGTTTGTATAAAATGCAAAAACGAAGCGAGCATAAAGGCTTGGACAAGAGTAGAACCAAAGAGTAGAATAAAATCATAAAGAGAGCAACACTAAAAACTAAAAGAAATTATTACAAGAAATCAGAAGTAAAAATAATTCCTTTTGTATTATGTAGGAGGTATGCGGGTGCCGGGATTCGAACCCGGGCATTTGGCTTGGAAGGCCAAAATCCTAACCACTAGATTACACCCGCTTGCTTTCCCCTATTATCTTTCTGGATTATGAGCTTTTCCATTGACATAGATAAATTTGTTGGAGTTGTAAATATAGTGATAAGTGTTTCAAGTTAAATTTAAATTAAATTATACATACATAGAGTCTTCTTTTGTCTCGTTCTCCTTCTTTTTAACTTCTTCTTTCGCCTTTTCTTTTTCTGTTGCTCTAATCATACCTTTCTGTGCTTCTCGGATAATGTGTCTCGTAATTGTACGCATATCAAACTTTACAGAGCCTGCTCCACCTTTCCTGTAGTATTTATCAGTGTAGTAATAATTTGCAACTACTTGGGGAATGCATACTTTTGAGGCGTTCCTCATTCTGTCATACTGTGCGCGTTTATTCTTGTTCGAAAGGACTGAGAAGGCTTCTTTAACGAGAAAAATTGCTTCCTTAATCTGTTTACTATTTTTGTCTTTATCAGATTTTGGCTCTAATCTCGCAATGAGGTTCTTATATGCTTTCTTAATCTCATCTAAGGTCGCGTTCTCACTTACACCTAATATCTTGTAGTAATCTCTCATTGTAATTCTGGATAATTTGCGTAATATATAACGATTTGCATTCGGTAGTATGCTTACCAAGCATACGGTATGGCTGCTTTGCACTGATTTTTAACATATATCCCTTTTGTAACCTTTAGCCAACTTTAGGCAGGAAGGGTATCCATAGTAACAACACCCGTGCGAATTGTCTTAACATATTCTGGCTTTTTCTTAATTATAAATTCGTCTGTGAATGCTGCCCAGGATACAAATGAATGGATTATAGTATAAGGTACCATTAATATAAGACATGGAATCTCGTTCCAACGCATCCTTTCTCCTTTTTTAATATCCAAAGCCCAAGTCGAGCCTACGGAAACAATAGGCGTAAACACTGCCAGAGCAATAAAGAATGGCATACACTCATCAGGATAGAACGAACCTCGAGTATATCCTAACAGATTAAGTCCCATTATTGGATAGAATAAGGTTGTAAATATAGGTAGAACAGTATATGCAAGGGAGATTGCAGTGTCGAACTTTTTCATTGGTGTAAGTTTTTTCGAAAGTATGGTCTTGCCAAGATGCCTTACTGCGACTTGCATCCAACCTCGAGACCATCTTTTTCTCTGATGCCACCATTGTGTCAAAGTGCTTGGTGTTTCTTCCCAACTTACTATATACGGGTCAACAACTATATCATACCCTGCTTCGTGAATTTTTACTGAAAAGTCTATGTCTTCCGTCATTATGTCCTCGTCGAATAAACCAATCTTTTTGAATATGGATTTTTTGAAGAATGCGTGCCCGCCTCCAAAAGTCGAGAAGCCGCCAATTATGTATCTTGAATATATTTCGATTCTTTCGATTATGTCTCTTTCCGTGCCTGCAAGACGTGCAAGGAATGATTCATCTTTATTTATTGTTCTGCATCTCCCCTTTACACATGCTACTTTTTTATTCTGTAGCCAATATACTGCACGCTTAACAGCATCAGGTTCTAAGGAATGGTCAGCATCAAAAGAGCCTATTATCTCGCCCTTTGCAAATTTTAATCCATAGTTCGTGGCTGCTGCTTTTCCGCCATTCTGTGCTCTTCTCTTTATTGGTTTTATTCTTTTGTCACGAGATGCAAAGTTCAGAATGATTTCCTCTGTTCTATCTGTGCATTTATCTTCGTAAACATAGATGAATTCTATCTTACCCTTTGGATAATCAAGTTCAAGCATAGACTTTATATTCCTTTCAAGAACCTTCTCTTCGTTATAGGCAGGGACAATAATCGAAACAAATGGATACTCGCGAATTTTTCCGATTTTTCTTACTGGCACCAAGCCGGTAAATATCGAAATATGAAATCTTAATGTGGCTATTAGTAGAACTGTATTTACCGCAGTTGCTAATATACGAATATAAAATTCAGAAATGAGTGTAGGTATTAACGCAAGTATTATTACAAAGATTGCAACAGAGATGTACTTAATCCCTCCGACGATGCCGGTCTTATAATCTACTCTTGTGACTAGCTTCGCCTCCAATCTGCACCCCTGCCTTACAATAATTTCTGAATGTTTGCTCTTCTATTCGGTCGTTAACCAGGCAAGGTATTTTTGATACTTAAATTTTTCTAAAAAAAGGAGCCGTTTATATTCTTGAAACCTGTTTGCATTACTTCTTTAATTTATTAATTTGTTCCTTATCAGTTTATACTTTGTTTTTACTTGATTTCTTTGGTTAGAAAGTCCTTACAATATCCTTCACTTTGGTTCTATTCTCTCTAATCTTTCCATCTATTTGATGTAGTATCACTTTATCCTGTTTTTCCTCTTCAAGTGTATTCTTAGCATGTAGCATCATTTCATAATGTGGTGAGGGAAGTTGCACTATCGCATGGATATTAGAGAATTTATCGAAATGTTTTCTGAGAAATTTACCTATTAGATTTCCAAGGGTATGAATACAATGAATGTATGAATTCCTATCCCAAGGGAGTTGCCAGGTATGTACATAGTTATGGAAGAGACCGGGACAATCATATATGGGCATTTCATGGTAAAGTTCTTCAGGAACTACCGCAAGAGGCTCTGAAATTGTTGCAATTTTTACCTTATTTCTTAATCCAACTTCTTTCAAAATAGAATAGAGCATCTTGTAGGTTGAGGAATGAGTAGTTTCTTCAGACCACGGCTTGGAGGCTGCGCAGGGAAAGAGTAATAGGACTTTCTTTTCACTTTCATTACTTTTACTTTCATCACTTTTGTAATCAAAATCATATTCGAATTCATCCAATTTTTCATACCATTCTGCAAGTTTTCCAGAGGTTAAACATTCCAAAGTTTCACTCGGAGTATAAAAACATAAATTTGAATCTACTTTATGATTTTGCATTATAGAATCTGAGATAAGCATCTCTCTTTTTTCTGTATAACTTAATCTTCTTACGGCATTAACATCTATTCGAACAATAGCCTTTATGATTCTTCTGCAAGAAATATTGAATAACTTTGAAAATGCTAAAATTGTCGATTTGATTTCCTTTCCAGAATGCAAAGACGCAAGTGCAATAGCATATGCTCTTGGTGATATTCTATCTGGACAATTTGCAACTTCTATTTGCGCTTTTATTGCTTTCACGCTGTATTCGTTATCCAAACCTTCTATAACTAACCTGTTTACAATAGGTTCAATCCACCATTTTGGATTCGTTCTTCTTTCAGAAAAATCCAAACCCCTTCTTTTTGCCAAGAATTCCAAGCCGAGATAGAGTTTATTTGAAAACTTGTATTCTCCAATTCTCTCAATTCTTTTTATAGGGAATTCAATACAAAGTCGATTGAGTACAAGAGATAAAGCCAATAGAGCAAGATGGCTCTTGATAATCCCATAAGATGGTCTTTCTAATAAATAAGAGAGTTTTTCCGTAACTTCTTCTGTTGCATAAGTAACTATTTTTTTAGTGTTATCAGAAAATCGAAGACTGCCATCATTTATCCCATAATTTATCACTTCCAGAAACTCTTTTGAAGTTGTTTCTTTTGAACTTATTTTTGAAGTTGTATCTGAGGAATTAACGAAATTAAAAGAGTTTAATATGGTTTTATCAATCTCCTTTTCGTTCACATTTAACTATCATAATTTATTCAATTATCTTTAATATTTTTACTTGAGATTGGAGCATCATTAAGAATCATTATTAAGAATCTTTATCTTTATTAAGCAGATTCTTTATTAAGCAAATGAAAGGAAAGCGCGAAAGTGAGGAAACCAAGCCTAAATTTCCGAAAAGTTTAGGTTATATGAATGCAATTTATGGCTGAATAAGATGATACAACCAACGAAGGAAGATGTGCTCCAAGCCCTAATTAACTCGGGATACGACATAATTGCAGGCTGGGCACCTCTTGCAGATAATCCTCACGAGTTCATTAAAAAATTTATTTACGAGATTGCGAGAAACGAACTTCTCGTGCTCACTAATGAGTTTTCTATAGATATACCGAGGTATATTCATCCTATTTCTGCAATCAAAAAATACAGAAGTATAATGTGTAACGTTTTGGTTTACTCCTGTCCTGGCGAAGTAAAACCCTCTATTCATAAAAATAACGAAATTGAACTTAGACATTGGAAATGCAGATATCATAAAAAATGTGCAAAGTATGAAATACCAATATGCATTCGTTCTTATGGTCTCGGATATGCAATAGATATAATGAGCAATGGAAAATTCTCAAAAATAAATAAGTTGAACTTTTCTAATGATGGGAAATGTAGTTCGATTTTAGAAGTCAACTATGTAGGGAATTTATTGGAAATACCTCAAGATGAAGTAGTCATAGATGAGAGAACTCAAAAGATTATGACAAGGGAGCAAGCAGTCGATTTCGGAATTAAGGCTTGGATTATGGGTATAGAAAGCGCAGTGCATAAATTTCTCCCAGAGCATACAGTTGAGGTTCTTAGCAAAGCCTTTTCTGCGATAGGTTCTGAGGATATGAACGAAGAAGAGATGGAAGTAATTGACTTATATATAGGTGCGCCTATTTCAAGATGGACTAAAGGACTATGTGTATATAGCCCCAAGGCTGAGTTAAACGATAAAGATGAGATTGGGAAAACAGAACTTTCAAATAAAAAGGATGAAGAAAATGTTGTTGAAAATCCGGAAAAGTAATTCAAGAATAAGAGTAAATCAGATATTTTGTTTAGGTACCAACTACCTCGAGCATGCGGAAGAGATGAAAGTATCTCCACCAAAATACCCTCTTTTCTTTTTAAAATCCGTCTCATCATTAATAGGGGATGGAGAATATATTGTAATCCCACCACAATCTTCTAAGGTTCATCATGAGGTTGAACTTGCGGTTGTTATCGGTAAAAATGGCAAGAAGATATCGAGCAAAGATGCGTTTGACTATGTCCTGGGTTATGCTGTTTTTAACGATGTAACAGCAAGGGATTTGCAAGAGAAAGCAAGGGAGAAAGGGCTTCCTTGGTCGCTCTGCAAAGGATTCGATACCTTTGGTCCAATCTCCGAAATCGCGCCTAAAGAAGATATCCCAGACCCACATAATCTAGAATTGAAATTATGGGTAAATGACGAACTTAGACAGAGTTCGAATACGAGCAGACTTATATTCAAAATTCCGCAGGTCATTGAATATATTTCTTCTGTAATTTCGCTAAAAAGAGGGGATATAGTTGCCACTGGTACACCAAGTGGTGTTTCATGCATAAAACCTGGCGATGTGGTCGTTGCTGAAATTGAAAAAATAGGAAAGATTACGAATAAAGTAAGATAATATTAGGAGATAAGAAATTTTGTAGGCTCTATGTAGGCGCTATTTGCTTTTTTGATTTAGTCTTTTTTCCTGCGTAGTTTTTTGCGTTAGATATGATATTTTAACCTTTTCTCCGATTGATAACTCGAATGTTCCTGCCCAAAGTTCAAGCACATATCTTGCACTCTTTCTTGGCGAGAGAACTTGCCAAGTACGCGGATTTATAGATATAGGAGGATAACTTTCGTACTTTTCTACAACCTCAAAATTCTCGTTTAGGTAGTAAATATCTATGTTTCTCTTCATAAAAAGAGTCCAAAGTTCATGCTTTCCTATTCTACGAAAATCAAGTAAGATACCAGAAATCTCTTTCGGTTCCGCAAACATTAATCCTTTTGCGCATTTCCAAAAATCGTCTGCAAGTGGGACTACTATCTTTTTACCTATCTTTTCACATGCAAAATTATCTTGAAAATTTTTATTTTTATCTTCCTTCGATACTAAGGTAATTTCAACGAACATCCTTTTTCCCCAAAAGTACCTCTGATGCTTTTCTTGCCATATCAATAACCTTCTGTTCGTCAAGTTCTCTTAATTTTCGCTCATGCATGAGTATCTTTCCATCAACTATAGTTGTATTTACATCGTGCGATGATGACGCGTAAATTAAGTTCGATAGAATATTGTGTTTTGGATTTGCATGAGCCCCTTTCATGTCAACTATGATAACATCTGCTTTTTTTCCTTCTTCGATACATCCAATTTCATTTTCCAAGCCGATGGCACGCGCGCCATTAATTGTGGCAAGTTCTATTGCTTCTTCAATCGGCATTACCCTAGGGTCTGATTTCAGGTATTTTTGAAGTATAGTCGCAATAAGCAAATCTTCAAGAATGAAAAGATTGTTATTCGATGCGCAACCATCTGTACCTATAGCCACATTTATACCTTTTTCAAGCATATCGGAAACAGGCGCAATTCCATTTGCTAATTTTAGATTACATCTTGGATTATGCAATACTGAAAGTTCATTTTTTCTCATAATCTCCATGTCTTCGTTATCTACAAATACACAGTGCGCACCGAGTATTTTTCGTTTGTTTTGATGGTTTTTATCTGAGAAGAACCCAATCTTTTCTAAATATTTTATTGGCGACATTCCAAACTCTTTTTTTGCCTTTTCCATCTCCCACAAACTTTCTTGTAGATGTATATGAACGGGCAAATTTCTTTCATCTGCAAATTCTGCAATTCTTAAAAGCATATCTTTTTCTACTGTATATGGAGCATGTGGACCTATACCCCAATTTATTCTTCTGCTTTTACCCTGTTTCTCAGATATAACTTCTTTTGCACGCTCAAATGCTCTTTCAATCGTTTTTGATTCTACACAGTTATCGAATACAGAAGGGCAGAGAAGGGCACGCAATCCTGATTTATTGACCGCATCAAAAAGTTCTTCTGCATAATAGAACTGGTCTATAAAAGAAGTGGTTCCGCATTTTATCATCTCTACACAACCTAACATCGCACCTGCATATGCCTCTTTCTTTCCCATTCTACTTTCCATTACCCAAATATGGTTCCAAAGCCAATCGTCGAGCGTTGCATCGTCGCAAACTCCTCTTTCTAATGTTTCGGGCAAGTGCGTATGCGCATTTACCAAGCCTGGAAGAACTAAACTATCTTTTGCGTCTATCTTTTCTCCTTTTGTGCTTTTCTGTCTAAATGGCGATTTTGAGATTTCTCTAATTACCCCGTTCTCAATTAAGATTGAGGCATCTTTGACGACACATGCGCGTTTTCCATTTTTTCTCACGGGCAGATAATTTGCATTTTTTATCAAGATAGAATAAGAATCGGGCATAAATGCATGATTGCTCATCAAAAGATAAATTTTGCGAAAAAATAAATCTTGCAAATTGCCTATCAGTTCCCTATACCCAAAAAATATCTCTAAAAATTAAGATATCGCTAAAATATCTCTAAAAGTAAAAATAGACACTACCCCCTAAACTAACCCTCAACTAATCCTAAAAATACATATCTTTAGAACAAATTCAGGTTGATTTCATGTTTGATTACGATGTTGTTATTGCAGGTGGTGGACCTGCAGGATTACATACTGCAAAATGCATCGCAGAAAAAGGTATAGATGTAGTTGTTCTCGAAGAGCATTACGAGATTGGAAAACCTCTACAATGTGCAGGCTTGGTTACTCCTCGTGTTTTTGATATTGTAGGAGAGAAGCCTCGGAGAGCAATATTGAACGAACTTAGAGGCGCGCATATCTACTCGCCTAATGGCACTCTGGTAAATGTAGATGGAAAAACAACCCGTGCGGTCGTGCTCGACAGGTCCATGTTCGATTTAGAACTTGCAAAAAATGCAATAAGAGCAGGGGCAAAAATGAAACTTGGCACAAAGGTATGTGAGGTAAAAAGAGGCAAGAACCCTTCAGAAGGCGTAAAAATTTTAGTTAGTACCTCAGAATCACAAGGAAAGAAAAGAATAAGTGCAAAACTTCTAATTTTAGCAACGGGCTCGCAGTCTCGTTTACCAAGATTATTAGGTATCCCACCTCCAAAAGAAATTCTCTCGGGCTTCGAAATAGAATATGCAGGTATGAGCAACCTCACACAGAATTTTGTTGAACTTTTTTCAGGAAGTAAAGTTGCAAACGATTTCTTTGCTTGGATAATACCTCTATCCTCAAAAGATAATGCTCTTGTCGGTTTGTGCGTGTCAAATTCAGAAACGAACGCGTTCGAGAAAGTTATGAGATTAAAAGAATACCCTTATGCAAAAAAATTCTTAAGAAAAGCCAAGCCGGTAAGATATCTTGCAGGTACGATTCCCATAGGATTGATTTCGAAGACATACTCAAATAATATCCTCGTTGTAGGAGATGCTGCATGCCAAGTTAAACCACTTACAGGGGGCGGAGTATATACAAGTTTAAAATCGGCGGTTCAATGTGGGCAAATCGCAATTGAGGCAGTGGAATCTAACGACTTTTCAGACTATTTCTTATCAAGATACCAATCATCTTGGCTGAATGAGATTGGAAAAGAGTTGAAAAGAGGAATTAAATTGCGTGAACTTTATGTAAACCTTACAGACGAAGAGATGGACGAAATATTAAACATAGTAAACGAGCCGAAATTGCTTGAACTTATCTCTAGGTATGGAGATATAGATTATCCTTCGAAGATAAGCATGGTCATGTTCAAGAAAGTGCCTAAATTGCTCAAATTTGCACCTAAGATATTAGGCAGTCTCATGTTCGCGAAGGTATGAATGCAATCAATCCAATCTCGTAAATTATTTCTGTTATGAGATATCTTATGTAGAAAGGAGAGCGACAAAATGCCTTTTGAAAATAACTTTAAAATAAATAATAGAAAGAATAATGGAAATAAGAGCGATAATAATAAAGAAAAAGAGGCAAAAGAGGCTTGGAAGGTTATTGATATACCTGAAGATGAAGAGGCATTTTGTGTTAATTGTACAAAAATACTAAAGGGAGATACAAAAGGTTATGCAAGGCGAATAAAAGGTATAGATTACATCTTTTGTTCAATAGATTGTGGAGAAGAATATGTTAGGAATGAAAAATGGAAAGATGAAAGTGCACATATTGCAGTCAAAAAAGGTGTGGAGAAATCAGAAAAGATGAAAGAAAGGCTATTTGCATTGGTCGCTGCATGTATAGTAATTGGCATAATAGTAGCAGTCTTCGTTTCACCTCGAATGTATGAAAGCAAATTGAATGTGAAAGAAATGCTCTTCTCTGTTGTGCCTTTATCTATGTCATCTACGAATATAACTACTGAAATAACAGTTGCAAACGAAGGTAAAGGGGATGCAAAAAATGTCTTTATCGATTTGAAATTCTTCGATGGAAATAACCAAAACAGCACGACAGTTCTATATGGCGGAAAAACAGAGACGAAGTCAATTACAGGAGATAAGGTGCAAATATTCAAATTGAATTTTAACATCACACCAGGCAAATATCGTATTCAACTTACTTTGTTTGAAGATAATTCTATTGACTTGAAGGGTGAAAAAACGATAGTCTTGGAAAGCATGGCACATAGCCTATCAGAAGAAACTCCGTTCAAAGTTACATTTCATAAATAAAGAAATTATATCAAAGACTCTATACAAGAAAAATGGATATGGGATATTTGATAGATTAAAATTAAAAAATATGGTTGGAGGAAGGTTATAGGAAAGTAATAAAAGAAGAGTAAAAGATTAGTAATAATATAGCAATGCGATAAGGCTTGGTAGCAAGGCTTGGTTGTATTGCTTATATGACAAGGCTTGGATGAATATGACGTTTATCGATGACATGATGGTATTTCTTTCGTCTGTATCGGGTAATCCTTTAGTGTATAGCATAGTTTTTTTTACCTATGCAGTACTTGCAGCAATTATCCTTCCAATACCAGTTGAGTTTGGGCTTTTTATGAGCCCCTCGATAAATCCTGCCTTAAAGGCGATTATCTTAGGCGCAGGAAAATGCGTGGGCTCTTTACTTGTGTTCTATATAGGAGTAAAAGTAGAAGATGATATTCGAAAATGGAGCGAGATTTTTCCTTGGTATAAAAACTTCGTAGATAAAATGGGTATATTTGTCGCAAAATATGGATATTACGCGCTCTTCATAATGTTAAGCATACCTCTAATGCTTGATACTGTACCTCTTTATCTTTTTACGCTATTTAATAAAGACGGGAAAGGGATGGAAAGAAACAAGTTTGCAATTGTAAATTTCTTTGCTGGAATTATACGGGCATCAATTGTCCTTATTGCATATCACTATGTAGGGATTCAACTTGCAAGTTGATTTTGATATACGTGATTGAGAGACGAGATTGACAGGACACCTTAAGGGCTCCTAAGCAAGTTTTATATACACGCATTCCTTTGAATATTCGGTGAGTTCTATGAATACCAACTCGACGAATAAAAAAGCATCCTTGAGCGAGCATTCTATTTTCATTAGGTCGTTATTTTTTTCAGCGTGTATTCTCGTTATGATATTGTTTATGGTATTGTGTCTGTTAAGTATAAATGCAGATGGGGCAACTCGTAATCCCGATAGTTACGAACCAAACAACGATGCACAAAGCGCATCTACAATAAATTTTGGAAGCGTGTATCCAACCATATATCCCGTGGCAGATGCTGATTATTTTAACGTAAGCGCCCCCACATTAGGAACGATGACAGTACAAGTAACAAATGTGCCATCTGATATAAACATTGTATTGTATGTATATGGTCCGAACTCAACTACAACACAAAGAGCATACGCAAATTCAAATTCGAATGGTGGAAACGAATATGTTTACTTTGATTGTGCTCCTGGCTATTATATAATAAGGATTTACGATTATGGAAATGATAACTCAAACACCCAAGCCTATAATCTTACAGTTACTCATGTTCCTGTCTCTCCTGATATCTACGAATATAATAACGATTTTGCAAATGCAACTACTATATCGACAGGAAGCCATTACCCAACTATCTTTCCATCTAACGATAACGATTATTATAATATTACATTTTATGAATATGGCACGCTTACAATCTCAGTAAGCAATGTTCCCTCAGCACTAAACCCTGTTGTAAGATTATATGGTCCAAATTCAACATCTCAAAAAGCATACGCAGACTCGAATAGTTATGGCAATTCAGAAAGCATTTATACAGATATCGTCCCAGGATATTATTACATAAGAGTATATTCGTATTCAACAAGCGATTTTTCTACACTCAAATATAATCTTACGATAACATTTTCCCCATTCCCGCCTGATATTTATGAACCAAACAATGATGCGCAAAATGCCTCAACTATCTCTTCAGGTTATTACTATCCAACAATCTTTCCAACTGGAGATGTAGATTGGTACAACATCTCTTTCCCCACAATGGGCACGCTCTCGGTTAGCGTTACAAATGTATCTTCAAGATTGGATATAGTTATATACATATACGGTCCAAATTCCTCGACATCATCTCAAGGATATGCGGATTCGGGAAGTTCTGGGAGTTCTGAAAGTATTTTTATCCAGGTTTACCAAGGATATTACTATATTAAAGTCTATTCTTTCGGAAATGACGACTTTGCTACACTTGCATACAATCTTACTGTGAAATTCACGCCTGTTTCGCCGGACATTTATGAAAATAATGACAATCCTCAAAGCGCCTATACTGTATCTTCAGGTAGTTACTATCCAACAATCTTCCCAACAGGCGATATCGATTGGTTTAATATTTCTATAGAAACACAAGGCACACTCTCGGTTAGCGTTACGAGCGTATCTTCAAGATTGGATATAGTTATATACATATACGGCCCGAATTCTTCCACAACTTTTCAAGGATATTCTGATTCGGGAAGTTCCGGAGTTTCTGAAAGCATTTACCTTGCTCTCCAACCAGGTTATTATTACATTAAAATCTACTCTTATGGAAATGATGATTTTGCGACATCACCTTATACACTAACGATAAACTATGTTGCAGTCCCCCCAGACCCCTGGGAACCTAACAATGATTTTGCAAATGCAACTCTAATCTCCTCAGGGACTTACACGCCTCAAATATTTCCTAAGGGGGACATGGATTATTTCAATATCTCCTGTTCTGAATTAGGTGTGCTTTATGTGAATGTTACAAGCGTGCCCTCAAGCCTCGACATTGTTATAAGAGTATGTGGACCGAATTCTACAACACAACGTGCTTATGTAGATAGTTCCGGAGCAGGCTATTCTGAATATCTTTATATCGATGTTTTGCCAGGATATTATTATATTCAAATCTACTCCTATGGGAATGATGATTACTCTACTCTAAATTACACATTACAAATCTCATACATGCCAAATCAACCCGATATATTCGAACAAAATAACGATTTTGCAAATGCTTCGCTCATAACCCCTGGAGCGTATTATCCAACTATTTTCCCAACGGGAGACAAGGACTTCTTTAATTTCAGTCTTCCAAGCCAAGCCAAAGTTTACATCAATGTTACTCAAGTTTCTTCGAGACTCGACCCCATAATTGTTCTTTATGGACCAAATGCAACTTTGCCTGTGATACTTACCGTAAATTCCTATTCGAGCGGAGGGAGTGAATATCTGTACAAAGAACTTGGACCTGGTTTTTATTACATCCAAATATATTCTTCAGGTAATGACGATTTCTCGACATCGCCCTATAAATTAACCATTGAAACAAATCTTCCAACTATGCATAACGACGCAGGAACAGGCGCAGATGCAGGTAATAACTTTACTTATGCAACTTATATTCCATTCGGAAATTATCTTGGTAATATTTCAGACGAAGATGTGACCGACTATTATAAGTTTGACTTACTCCCCAATGAAGTTGTATATGTTAATTTTACCTCCCCTGTATCTGGAAGTTGCTATCTTTACATCTACGATTCTACGCAGTATCAAGAAACTTCGACTTACTTATCGAATTCAGCAACTATCTCCATTGCTTATTCTTCATATCAGCCATACTTCTTCGTGAGAGTGTATAGAAATTCAGGTTCGGGAACTTATTTCATGAATGTAACGCATTACTTTTTCCAAAACGATGCTTTATCGGACGGCGATGCAAGAAACAATCTTTCCCTTGCGAATGACCCAAGCCTTTCAGTAGGTTCTTTTGACGGTTTTCTTTGTTACGGAGATACCCACGATTATTTTGTATATCATCTCCAACCAAATGAGGCAGTTTATGTAAATATAACAACCTCTTCTAACTTAGATATCTACTTTTACATGTATAATAGCGCAGAGAACATAGTTATAGGCTCTACTTATGTTTCGCCTGGGAGTAGTTATTCTGTTTTATATTCGCCACACGACCAACATTTCTTTATACGCCTTGATAAGTATACTGGTTTTGGCACATATCTTATTTCAGTTGAACGTTGGGGATTCCAAAATGATGCATCAACTGGTGGTGATGCGGGGGATAACTTTACTTATGCATCAAATGCCTACCTTGGATACCATAGAGGATTGTATTGCTATGGAGATAACTACGATTATTATGTATTCACAATTTCAATAGAGCAGATGGTTTGGATAAATTTCACATCACAAAATAACGGAAGCGGTTATATCTACATCTACAACAGTTCTCGTGTAGAGGTAACAAATGCATATTCCTCAAGTGGCACCACAAAATCGATATTATTTTTGAATAAAGAGGTTATATTTTATGTGTTGATACAAAGAAATTCGGGAGTAGGTGAGTATTATCTGAACATTACTTCGTATGGTTATCAGAACGATGCAGGGCTTGGGGCAGATGCAGGTAACAATCTTACATATGCAAGTTCTGTTGGAAATGGAAATTATAATGGTATGGTTTGTTATGGCGATACAAATGACTACTTTAATTTCTCAATTGCTCCAAATGAGGTTATTTTTGTAAATGTAACTGCATTGACATCGAATCTATATGTTTACATATATGATTCATTAAAGTACGAAGTGGTAAATAGATATGTAACTTCCATGTCGACACAATCTTTGATGTATTCAAATGCGCCCTACTTTTACGTGCGAATATATATGACTTCAGGCACTTGTGAATATAAGTTAAATGTTACCCATTACTGTTATCAAAACGATGCAGCCCTTGGATGCGATGGCTCGAATACGATTTCGGGTGCGCTAAGTATCTTGTATGGCTCACATCTGGGGATATTATGTTTGGGCGACGACAACGATTATTTTGCAATCCACATGAATGCAGGTGAGACTGTTTACACGAATTTAACCGCCCCCACAACCATGAACTTGTACGTATATCTGTATAATTCTACAAATGTTCAATTATATTCGGGATACTGTCCTTCGGGAAGTACGCTATCTGTTTCTCAAACTTATGCTGATAATGGAGTTATGAAAATACGAGTATATCGTTCCAGCGGATTTGGCACTTATGCGCTCTCTGTAACTAATGCAAATACCCCGCTGCCTACATTATCGTCTGGAGGTGTATCTCCTTCTACAGGCGAAACAACCACAACCTTTACCTTTTCTGTAACATACACAGATTTATCTAATAATCCTCCAACCTATGTTCGTGTTTACATAGATGGAATCTCCTACAACATGGTTAAACAGAATGCAGGTGACAACACATATACAGATGGTTGCGTGTATGTCTATTCAACAACCTTATCTGCAGGTTCGCATAATTATTATTTCGAAGCGTCTAACAACTTGGGGAATGTTCGTCTTCCTACAATAGGTACTTACGCAGGTCCAAATGTAGGGATGCCAAACTCATCGCCATCACTTTCTTCAGGAACGGTTTCGCCGAGTAATGGAAATACTGCTACTCTGTTCACATATACTGTGGTTTATACAGATGTTGAAAACACCGCGCCATCGTATATTCGTGTTTACATAGATGGAACATCTTACAACATGGTTAAACAGAATGCAGGCGACAATACGTATACAGATGGTTGTGTGTATGTCTATTCAACAACCTTATCAGCAGGAAACCATGAATACTATTTCACTGCAAGCGATGGTTCTTTGAGTGCAAGATTGCCTGATGTGGGTGTGTACAGCGGACCTGTAGTTAGTGCTGCG
>Ga0078972_1007314_pt1 | contig 24732 bp, 17 predicted proteins | sample YelNatPaOPGAMG01_FD_67568 | JGI IMG/M metagenome (GOLD analysis project Ga0078972, IMG submission 67568) | Hot spring thermophilic microbial communities from Obsidian Pool, Yellowstone National Park, USA - OP-RAMG-01 (SPADES assembly) (version 2) | ecosystem: Environmental > Aquatic > Thermal...
GTCTTATAAATTACCCCATTTGAAGAATGAATTTACTACCCTCCAGAATGACTTTTATTTCATCAAGAGAATAAGGGATATATATCGTTTAACCATCGGCGCAACTGATTCAATCCTTGCTGATAAACTGGATTTGGTTGGTTCAATTATGGGATTTTCTAAACCACAGGAACCTTATCTGAAGTTATCTGAGACGCTCGGTGAAATCAGACATCTAATTAAGAAAATTACCAACGATTTTCTGAACAAAAGTTAAACACCTATTAAATTATAATCCTCTTTTATTAAATAACCCGCCAAACTTCTTGGCGGATAAGACTATTTTTGATTTAAACAGCACCTTGACAAACTTTAAAATTTGATTATAATCCATAATAGGATTTAGCCGCCTAAAGATAAGAAGTTATCTATTACGAGGGTAAGAGGTAAGTTTTTCCCAAAAGTGTGGGTAAACTTCATTCCCTTACGATTAAATTACTAATTGGGCATAGAAGCGAATATCAGATTATCAGAAAATCAAAAAGAAGGGTATCAGAAGAACAGAATATCGGGTTTTATAACTAATATTCTGATACCCTGATATTCTCTACCTGATAATCTGATTCTCTGCCTTGCCGAGGCACAATATAGTGCGGTAGTGGGTAATGGAATAGATGATTTTTAGAAAAAACTAACCTTTTACGAGGTAAGAAGTAAATTTTGATGTCTTCTGTTTTAACGGGAAGAGGCTGAGATAGCCTCAACTCAAAGCGGAAAGGAGGTGAGGAAAAACGGAACTGAAAGAATAAAGGAAAGAGAGTCAATGGCTCTATCTCTTTCCATATTTAAATAGAGCCTGAAGGGAGAAGAAATGAAGAAACTTTTTATAGGTCTCGTAATTGCCGCAGTCCTTTTTGCCGGAAATCAAACAAACCCAAAGGGAACGAGTCAGAAGATTCCCTTGCCGCCAGAAACTTTCTTAAAACCAGCATATGACTACGGAACTGCAATCAAGACCGGGATGAATCCAAAGGGAGTAAGAATCCCGGCTAAAGAAGCAACAATATTGGGTTCAGGGGGACCCGATGACTTCGGCTATCGCTGGATTGACTCAAATGAGCCCGGCGGTCCGGTCTATAACTGGGTTGAAATCTCTACAAATCCCCTTTCCGGCGATGATCAAAACTGGGGTCCCTTCAATCTTCCTGCCCCATTCTGGTTCTATGGTAATACATTCAACACCATACGCATCTGCTCAAATGGCTGGGTCTCGTTTACCGCGACAGGTAACTGGTATCCAAGTTCTTTACCTGACCCGGGTTATCCAAATACAATCGCAGGATTTGCCTGTGACCTCTATCCAGGGAATTATGGCGGCGGTCCGGTATATTATGGAACCGATGCCAGCAATAGATTCATCATTGAATGGAACAATGTCTATGGCTTTGGTGGCGGTGATGGACCATACAAATTTGAAATCATCCTAAATCCTGCAGATTCCACAATCCTATTACAATATAATACCTCAAGCAACTGGATGGCAAGGACCGCAACAATTGGGATTGATAATGGCGATGGAACAATTGGTCTCCAGGTTCCCCAGAGCAACCTCTCAAATGGCTATGCGATAAAATTCTATTATGTCCCGCCCCCGGATTCTGATGTCCAGATGAAAAGCATCACCTATCCTACGGATGGAAATCTTCTCATCCCCAATACCCCTACAGACATTACGGTTGAGGTGAAGAATCGTGGTCAGTCAACCGTCTCATTCCCGGTTGTCTGCAGAATTGACTCCGCTGGCGTTACCGTTTTTAACAGCACACAAAATGTAACCAATCTACCTGGTGGACAAACTGCCACGGTAACATTTACAGGCTGGGCACCTGCGGAATTCATTGATTATCAGGGAATATTCTTTACCAATCTTACCGGCGACCCTGACCATTCTAATGATACACTTTATAAAAGGTTGAAGGCACCTGGTAGTTACACTGATGAAGGATTATGGGATGACGGAACGATGGTGAACGCCTATTACTATTATTCCTCTGATAATGTTATGGCAAATGAATTTATCCCGCCATTCTATCCCTGTTTGATTAAATATGTCGCAGTCTATTGTCTGTCCGAGACCGACCCCTACTGGCCCTGGCCCGATGCCACACACGACCCGATAAGAATTGGAATATGGTTTGATTCCGATGGTGACGGGTTTCCAAATGAACCTCCGGTCTGGCTTGAAACCCATCGTGGTGATGCAACACCACCATCCTGGGTCTATGGAGTGCCACCGGATAGTTTAGTTATTGAGTCAAACCATTTCTGGGTTGGAATGACCAATCTTGATGGTGAAGGGCAGGAAGGTCTTGGCATTGATGCAGCAACAGATTATCCTTCCCACAAATGGGCAAGAGAATCCGGTGTCTGGTTCCAGCAGGATTATTACGCAGGCGACCATATGATTCGGGTCTATATGGCGCCAAGTACCCTCCTTGACCACGATGTAAAAGCAGATGCCATTGTTTCGCCAATTGGAACAATTGAACCAGGGGCACCGCTCTATCCCAAAGTAAGGGTAAGGAATATCGGCAGTAATCAAGAATCATTTCCGGTGACCTGTATAATAGATTCTGCAGGAACGGTTCTGTATAATCAAACAACAAATGTCAGCAATCTCGGTTCTATGGATACTATCACCGTGACCTATTCTACACCCTGGACCCCGTCACCAAATGATGGCATCACTTATAATGTAACTGCCTTTACCAATCTTACCGGGGATATGAATCCATTAAATGATACAGTTCATACAACCTGCACAACTGCCTGGTGGATAGTCATAGACACAATTCCCGGACCTTCTGGAGAAGTAAGAATGGGATTGACAAATGAAGGTGATTATTTGTGGAACCTTACCAATACGACCAACTCGTATCCTATATTCTACAAACTCAGAAAATCGGATGGCGGAATTGTCAGGCAGTTCAATTTCCCTGGTGGCGGAACACACTATTGCCTGGGCTTGACAATGGTCAACAATCAGCTTTATACAACTGAATTCTATCCCACCTACGGAACAGTCTGGGTCATTGATACCCTGGGCAATCTTGTGCGGAGTTTTTCTACTGGATATGATACAAGGGGACTTACCTGGGATGGACAATACCTCTGGACAACCGAAACCGGGATGCAATCTATCTTGAGAATGGATACACTTGGTAATATCAATGCGACATACGCAAACGATGGAAATATTCTCTGGTTTATGGACATCACCTGGGATGACCGTGATGGAATGATCTGGGCAAATGATGATGACATTGCACTTGATATAAATAAGATTTCAGTTGCCTCCTCACCATTTATTGTCACCGAAACCCACGACCATCCAGCACCGGCCTCAGATTATCCCGAAGGCATCACCTATTGTGAAGAATCTGATGGGGGTTATCTCTACACCTGTGCCGCATTTTCAACCGATATCTGGAAGATAAAGATTCATGGTGTCGGAATTACTGAAGAGAGCAAGAAAGATATTAAATTCATACAGTTTGGTCCGGTTCTTCCTACGGTGACATCATCAAAACTGACCATCAATTACACCATTCCCAAAGTCCAGTCTGTGAAGTTGAATGTCTATAGTGCGGATGGAAGACTTGTGCGTAAACTTACTGATTCAGTAATGCCTGCTGGTATGCATAATGTTATCTGGAAAGGCGATGATAATTCCGGACGGAAACTACCAAGCGGTGTCTATTTCATTTCATTTACAAGTGATGGATATAAATCGGTCAAAAAGGCAGTGCTTGTAAGATAAAATCTTAAGCAGGTGAAAAGCCCAGCCTTTTTAGGGCTGGGCTTTTATTTTGGTGAATTTTCGTTGTTAATGATGTTGAAAAAGATTTACTCATCAGGGCGGGGATGGCGCTTTCGCACTTCCTTAATCAAATCCCTTATCTCTTTCTCAAATTCTTCCTGAAATATGAGAAATTTAGCCTGCTGAGATGGGGTGAGAATCTCCTTCAATTCCCCAATTTCTTTTATATGCCTCTCCATCTTCTTTTTATGAATCTCTGAATATCTATCCAGAACCTTTGAAATTTCCTGCTCTGTTGCACCTTCTTTTAACATCTGTTTTAACTTTTGAATTATCTCTATCCGCTCCCTCTGAAATTCCTGCTCGGTCTTCCTCATCTCTTTCAATCTCGGAAAAAATTTAGCCGCCTGTTCGGTAGTCAGGTCCAGCGCCTCGGTTAACTTATAAATCCTGACCTTTTCTATTATCTCCCTCGGGTCTTTTTCATCAAAGTTTCCTTGAGAAAATAATAGGACAATAAAAGATAACCCCAAAAAAATCCTCTTCATAATGCCTCCTTTATAAAATTTCCTATGTTGACAAAAATCTCTGGTATCTGCCATCAATAATTTCAATCAAATCTTTAATCTCATCCTTATTCATATTCTCCAAATACTCTTCAATATCCGGGGCAAAATATTCTTCAAGAACACTGAATTGATTGATAATCTTTTCATCAATTATCTTATCAAGCAGAAGTCTATTCAGGTCTTCATCCAATGTTAAGTTGGAAATGGGAACTGCAATTTCAATTACTCTTTCCCCTTTTTGGTTAAATAAAATTATAAATATAATTATGCCCAGAACTGGTGCCAGGATACCAAAAATCTTCCAGAATGGCAATCTATAAGGAATTCTTTTTATACGAATCTGAGACTTTAAACCTTCAAAAAACTCCCGAGAAGGCATTGGCACCTCTTCCCTATCCAATATTTCATAAATCTTTTTTATCTGGGAAACTTCTTTCTCGCAATCCTTACAAGTCTTGAGGTGATTTTCAAAAGCAAATCTATCCTGCTCAGTCATCAAATCTTCAATATAGTCAATTATTCTTTTATTGAACCTGCATCTTTTCATAACCAGTCCTTTAGAAAAACCCTCAATTTTTTTAACGCCTGAAAATGATGTGCCTTTGCTGCACCAACCGAAATGTTCATTATTTTAGCGAGTTCCTCAAACTTGTAGCCCTGATAGTGACGAAGAATAAAAACCATTCTCTGACGACCGGGTAATTTTTCAAGGGCATCCTCTATCGCCTTCTTCAAAAGAATGTCCCTTTCTGGTTGATGGGGGATGTATTCACCAAGTCCCACCTCATCCCGATGTTTTCTTTTATTAAAAGAGAGACAGGTATTAACCGCAATTCTATATAACCAGGTAAAAAATTTACATTTTTCGTTAAACTTCTTAAGATTCCGGTAAACCTTGATAAAAATATCCTGAGTAAGTTCCCGGGCATCAGCCTCATTTCTTGTATAGCGATAGCAGATGGTATAAAGAACCCGCTGGTATCGTTCAAATAGCAGGTCAAATGCCTTCTCCTCGCCGAGTTTGAATCTTTTAACAAGAACGGAATCTTCTTCATTCATTTTAATTAGACGAAATGGTTAGAAAAAAGGTTTAAAGCCGATTCCCACCTATTTAGCCGCTTTATAGATAACCGGACTTGAGTCAATTGATTATATAACGAAATTTACCAAAAATAGTATGAATAATTCGGGCTAAATCCCCCTTATTCCCCCTTTCCGAAAGGGGGATATAAAATTGTAGTTGCCCAATTTATTGGGCATTGTCCGATAAACCTGTCCTGATGAAAATCAGGATCGGACAACTACATTTATCTTTCCGTATAGTGCTCTAACCGAAGGTCAGGCAAGGGAACGAAGCGACCGAAGCAATTTTTCAAATTCCTATACTTTAAAAATATCACTGCAGGGATAAACCTTGAAAAAAATTTCTTCTGAATTCGTCTCAGGATTCTGGGCCGACCCCTGTAGTTATCCAAACCGATAAATCCGAATGTTTAATATTGTATGGGCACAACTAAAATTCTTCTTCAGTATAGGGCTCAAACTGGTCTTTTTCCGCCCCGCACTCCGGACAGACCCAATCATCCGGTAGTTGTTCAAAAAGTGTTCCCGGTTCTACCCCATTATCAGGGTCACCAAATTCAGGGTCATATATGTAGCCACATATCGTGCACTGCCATTTTCCCATTTTACCTCCTCAAAAGTGGATTATTATATTTAAGAAGGCTATAATGTCAAGATTGAGTTTCATCTATAAAAAGGTCGGATTGACTTAACCTTTTTTTCTTCAGTTTCCGGACACTAAATACTTCCCCCTCTTCAAATCCATAAAGAACCTCTTTTGCCCGGTTGATAACCGATGCCGGTAAACCAGCAAGTCTGGCTACCTGAATCCCATATGATTGGTCAGATGGTCCTGGATTCAACTTTCTCAAGAAGATAATTTCCTCGCCCCATTCTTTTACCAGAAAATTATAGTTTTTTACCCCGGGCAGAAAATCTTCAATTTTTGTCAACTCGTGAAAATGTGTGGCAAATAGAGACCTGGGTTTTTTATTATTATGCAACTCCTCAACAACTGCCCAGGCAAGCGCCAGGCCGTCATAGGTGGAAGTCCCCCTGCCCACCTCATCAAGGATTACCAGACTTCTCTCCGATACATTATTCAAAATATTGGCGGTCTCCATCATCTCAGCAAGGAATGTGCTTACCCCACGGGAAATATCATCACTGGCACCGATACGGGTAAAGATTTTGTCAACAATTCCAATCTTAGCCTCCTTTGCCGGAACAAAACTACCAACCTGTGCCATAATCACAATTAAAGCGACCTGCCTTAAATATGTAGACTTACCTGCCATATTGGGACCGGTTATTAGTAAAATCTGATTTTTGCCGCGGTCCAGTTCAGTATCATTTGGCACAAAAGAACCCTTTTCCAGGATTCTTTCAATCACTGGATGTCTTCCTTCAATAATTGATATTTTTTCACCATCATTAACATCAGGCCTTGTATAATTATACAGACTTGCATTTTCCGCAAAACTTTGCAGGATGTCAAGCCAGGAAATCGCCTTCGTGGTCTTTAAAATTCTATTGCCTTTAGTTGCAATTTCGTCCCTCAACCTTATAAAAATTTCATATTCAAGACTTTTTATTTTCTCCTCGGCATTGAGAATCTTTTCTTCAAATTCCTTTAGTTCCGGAGTATAAAATCTTTCCGCATTGGCAAGGGTCTGTTTTCTTATGTAGTAAGAAGGAACAAGATGAAGATTGGGTTTTGTCACTTCAATATAATAGCCGAATACTGAGTTATAGGCGACCTTCAAAGAATTGATGCCGGTTTTTTTCCTCTCCTCATCCTGAAATTTCAAAAGCCAGTCTTTTCCTGAACGGGCAATCTGCTTTAACTCATCAAGTTCCTTTGAATAGCCATCCCTTATTATACCCGGCTCATCCAGGGTTGCCGGTGGTTCGGGAGCAATTGCAGATTCAATCAATTGAACAATCTCCTGGAAATCATCAATCCCGTCCCTTATTTCTCTTAATATTTTACTTTCACATTCTTCAATAATTGCTTTGATATCAGGATAAATTTTTAAAGAATCCTTGAGAACAATCATTTCGCGGGGCATTATCCTCTGACACATAAGACGGGTTGCCAGTCTTTCCACATCCCGCAATGATTTTAAAAGTTTCCTCAATTCCTGTCTTAAAAACTCCTTTTTTTTCAACTCCTCAACACCATCAAGACGCATACCTATTTCTTTGCAATCAATAGAAGGCTCCAATAGTTCAGTGCGCAGGCGGCGCTTACCAAATGGTGTTAAACAATTGTCCATCACCCAGAAGAGTGTCCTTGCCTCACCAGTATTATGAATATTCTCCACAATTTCAAGATTCTTGCGGGTCGTCCGGTCAATGTATAAATTATTTGACGGTTTGAAAAGCCGAATCCTGTTTATCTGGGGCAGACTTGACTTTTGATTCTCTTTGAGATAGTAAAGCAGGGCACCAGCACAGGAAATTCCCAGTTTCATACCTTCAATTCCAAAACCATCAAGGGTAACCAACTTAAAATGTTCAAGCAATTCTTTATAGGCAATCTCAAATATGAAATGGTAGCCATCAAGAATGGTTTGAGGGATATCGGTTTTGATATTTACTCCTTCAGGAATTACCAATTCCCGCACCTCTTTCCTAAAAAGTATCTCAGTAAGTTCATTAACATCTATTTCACCACATAAAAAATCACCACTGGTGATATCACAGAAGGCAATGCCGGCCCTATTTCCGTCAGGGAGATAACTTGCCAGATTCAATGGTTTATGCTCCTCAAGTAAAGAAGGTCGGAATGCAGTTCCCGGTGTGATTACCTCAATTACATCCCGGGCGACAATCTTCTTTGCCTTTTCCGCAGGTTCAAGTTGTTCACAGATTGCAACCTTCAATCCATTTTTAACAAGTTTGGCAATATAATTTTCACTCGCCTTTATTGGAATTCCAGCCAGAGGCACTTTTACCCCTTTACCAATCGTCTTGGCGGTAAGCGTAATTCCTAAAAGTGAACTGGCAAATTTTGCATCCTCATAATAGAATTCATAAAAATCACCAACCCTGAATAAGAGAAGTGCATCCTTATATTTACTTTTTATCCTCTGGTATTGTTCTAAGAGGGGTGTGAGTTGCATCAATTAGAGTGCTAAAATGATTTGCCGAAATTTATTTTGAAAATGTTTTTCAAATTTATAATAATGGAAACTAATAACCCTTAACCACATTCCCTTTGTATCCCAGGGAATCAAGTTTTGCCACCAGTGCCTTTGCCTCTTCAATTGAATCAAATTCTCCAACCCAGACGCGATAAAAGGTATCGTTTTTTACCGCAGTTTCCACAATCCTCGCCTTAAGACCATTCTTTCTTAATTCCTCAACGCACTTTGTTGCATTCGCCAGGGTGCGATAGGAACCGACCTGCACTGTATAATACTCAATATGCACTACCGTATCGGGAATTATACTTAGTGCCCGATTTGTCCAGACTGATTTTGGATAACTTCTTATAAGTTCTTTGAGAATTTTTATTCCTTCCTCCCTACTTCCTGACTCAATGTATGAAACCCCGAGCCAAAATTGAATTTCTTCTTTCAATTCAGTTTCCGGATAGTTTTTTAATAACTCGGTAAGTGTGAGAGTAGCATTTTTATATTCCCCCTTTGCAATGCTACTTTTGGCAATCTCCAGATAGGCAATATCTGCATAACGAGATTGCGGAAACTTTTGTATAATTTTACGAAAATAAAAAACTGAAGAATCCGGATTATTTGATAATCGGGCAAGGTAATAATAAACTTCAGCAATTCGGGGATTTGACTCATCCTTTGCCAGCTGGTTAAAAATCTCCCTCGCCTTTTCAAACTGGAAAGATTCAAAGTATTTTATCGCCTCATCTATCTTTTCGGCAAAAAGATTTAAAAAAATTATAAATGAGGCGAGTATGATTCTATTGCGTGGCATCTTGAACATAAAAAGTTAAATTTATTTGTGGACATACCACAATTAAGGCAGACAAACTTAACCTCAAGAATAGATTTAATCAGTTCATCAAGTTCTTTGCGAATTGATTTTGCATTACCTGAGATTTTAAGCAAATATAACTTGGGAAGCAAACTCTTTGGATAAAGTTCGGAAATCTTATGATAAACATCACGCGCCTGTTCCAGGTCGTTCTTCTTTTCATAGAGATTAGCCAGAGCAAATCCCAGCGGGAAATTTTTAGGATTTGCCTTAAATATCTTCTCATAAAGTGGAATTATCTCATCAAATGTGCCGGTTTCAAATGAAACCTTTTCAAAATTATCAATTATGAGAAATGCCCACTGAGGGTGGTGTTCAATAATCTTCAGATAATATTCCCGGGCTTTTTTTAATTCACCCCTATTCTGATAATATTCGGCAATTGAGTAAAGGGTGGTAATTGAATCTGGTGCAATTTTTAGTGCCTTTTTAAAAAGTCCTATTGCCTCTTTCTCAAGTTCCTCCTTATCTTCGGTTGATTCGGTAAGTTTACTATTAGCCAAAGATGAATAATAGTAGGCCTGCCTTTTTGTATCTTCTTTACCAAAATTGAACTCCTCAATAAATGAGAGACAGTCCTGAAAATTTTGCAGGTCTTCGTAAATATGAAGAATTTTTTCACGGGCAATCTTTTCGTTTCTATCAATTTTGAGTATCTCTTTTAGAAAAGACACTGCCTTATTGGGGCGATTATGGTCAAGATAATCCTGGGCGAGGGCATAGTATATTCTTTTTTCTATTTCCTTTTTAAGTGTTGGCCGGACTGTGAGGGACTGATGAATCTGAATTGCCCTTGTGATATCGCCCTTTTTTTTGTATAAATTACCCAGACGAATGTAGGCATCCACAAGTTCAGTATCTATACTCAAAGCCTCTTTATATTTTTTTATTGCCTGGTCAAAATTGCCATCAAGTTCAGCAATCAGGGCTTCAATATAGTTAAGATTCACTACCGCCTTTTCCCTTCTGGGTCGGAAATAGAGATAGAGTATGATCGCGATAAGAACAATTACAATAATCGGTAAAAATGTCATTTCTCCTCCTCAAAAGGCAGATTGCGCAGGGCATCAAGTTCTTTTTTCAGATTTGTGTTTTCCTTTTTCATCTTATGGAGAGTGTTCCTCAAAATAATCTCATCCGCAAGGGCAAAGACCAGAACGAAAATCATACCCGCAGCAAAGGCGTAAAAACAGACCAAGGAGAGCGAAAGGTCAGTGATCTTCTGTCCGAAAATATCAACCCTCACCCTCTCTCCAGAATTGAGGGTAATGAAGCCAATCAAAAATCCAATGACCACAATTACAAAGATAAGTCCAACAAAACGCATCAAGCCTCCTTATGGAAAATATTGCCCCCCCCAATCCAGCGATAAAATCGCTGGATTTTTTCTCTCCACCCCGTTAGAAATTGTCGCTTTCTTTTTATATAAACCCCCTTTAGTTAGGTTATTTCATTTTCTTCCGTAATTTCTAACGGGGTCTACTTGCTACTCACTTCTCGCTACTCCCGAATCCAGTTATCGCTGGATTCGGATTGCCTTTTTATCATATTATAATCATATCCAAATATTTCACTATGTCAAGAGAGGAAGTTGCCCTTGACTTTTTTCATCTTTTGGATATAATAAACTTATTACCATCGTCGTTGTCAAAATTTAAGACATCTTTCCCCTCCCGGTCGTGGCCTTCGGGCCGCGGCCGGAGGTTTTTTAAAAATAAAATTTAAATCGGAGGGCGGTCTTCAGATTCTCTCCAGAATACTGCGGGCAGTTGCAGAAACAAATTGTTCCCTATGTCTGGTGGCTTCCTGGAGGGTGCTCCGGGCTTTTTCTGACCCAATTCTTGCAAGGCTATGTAAAACCGCTTCTTTGGTTGCCAAAAGTAAATCGCCTTTAAATAATGCCTTCTCATTTAATATTTCAGATAGGGCATCTACCACTGAATCATCCCCTACTTCGCCAAGTAGATTAATAACTTCAATCCTGAAATTTTCCTCTTTTTCATCAGGGACGCCTTTCTTTCTTTTTAGCCACTGTGTGACCTCCAGTAATTTGGGCTTTACCTCTTCTCTATCCAAATTTCTCATTGCCGAGATAACAACCCTGGGAAAATGACTGTTTAGCCCATTTTTAATATATTCCTTCGCCTTTTCCACACCAATTTTACTAAGGGCACTAATTGCCTCAAGTTGAACCTCTTCATTTTTATCCTCAAGCAATTTTCCTATTTCATCTATTGCCTGATGCGCCTTCAGTTCACCAAGAATATATAAGGCATTTCTGCGAATAAACCAATCACTTGCAGATAAAAGTTTTACTACACCGGGGATTGACCGTTCACCAATTTTTATGATTACATCAATAATCTTCATCCTTACCGAGCGGTCTTCGGTTTCCTTCAAGGATTCCAGCAATACAGGAAGTGAAAAATCGGCCATTGAGATCAGGGCCTCACGCGCCTCAGCAAATGTGCCGGGGTCCCATAATAGAGAAACCAGTTCCGCAAGATAATTCTGGTCTTTGAGTTCACCGATTGCACTTATTACAATCTTCTTCTTATCAATAAATATCTTTTCGCGACGAATTAAATGACGGCTAAATTTTTTTGAAATGAATTGGACTAAATCTTCAACACCGAGTTCCTGTGCCCTTTGAGATATTACTTTCATTGCCTCAATGACCTTCTTAAAAACTGACAAATCTTCCTCCGCGTCGGACATTGAATCATAACGTTCAATCAGAATCCTGAGCAATTCATAATTTTTTGCCGCAAATAGTTTTTTACTAAAATCCAGTAAATCCTCAACTGCCTTTGTCCTTTCTTGAATGGACTTCTCACGCAATTTCGGGAAAAAACTCCTCATTTCAACCTCTAAGTTCTTGCTCATAAACTTATCTGCCGCTTCTGTTCCATCAACAGTTTTTAATTCTGCCATCAGGCGTGAAACAATTCGCTCAAAATTGAGTTCAGGAAGATTTACTCTAATTGTGGAAAGTATATTCGGAAGCCTTGTGCCCGTGATACCTCTGAGAATATCCACGATTTCATCCTCTGAATTTGGTCCTTTCTCTTTCGCCTTGGTTGCAATTATATCAATGATGTCCTCATCAGGCATAGTTGGAATTAAACTCTTAAAAAGAGCTGCCAGTTTCTTATTCTCGGTTCTATATCTTATGATGTTCTTTTTTATGACTGGCGATAGCACGGCAAGGATGCGCGAAAAGACAATTGAATATTCATTCCAGCGCTCTTCACCATATTGATCAGCAATTGTCAGAGCAATTTTTTCAAGACCCGCGATGACCTTATTGGTCTGGATATCTGGTGGCTCACTACCTACAACTCCAACACCGGCAAGAAAATTACCTAATTGTTTTATTTTATCCTCTTCAGTAAATTCTTTGTAGGAAATAATTGACTCCAGAAATTTTTCCCAGTTTATCTCTTTAATTTCTTCATCTGAGGAAACCACACCGACCCGATACTTATTTATCTTAATCTTCAAAATACCCTTTGCCCTGAGTAGTGCGGCAATATCTCCGTAATCAGAAATTTCCGCAGGGGTAGCGGCCATAGCAAGAAAGAAACCGGACAAATCATCCTCAGAGGTATCAACATCAAATGTGATACTTTTCACTCCCACCTGTGAAAAACGGTCAACCAGACTCTTTACAATGGGCAATTTTTTAGACTCAAACCTCTGTTCATCAATCATTAAGACATCTTCAATAACAACTACCGACAACGATTCTTTTTCTAAAGGCAACTCCTTAAGCAATAACTTAAGGCGCTGAACCACCGGAATCAAAGAAGGATGCCCCCTGGGATAGAGTTTTGATATATTTATTCCCAATCCGATCTGTTTGATGAAATCGTTATAAAATTCAATATCTAATATTTCAGCCATATTTATTTTAAGACAAATTTATACGCCTTTATTGAAAGTGTATCTTCTATAAATTCGCCATAATAAACAAATTCAAAGAAGGACTTCGTTGCCTGGTATAAATTCTCACCGACCAATGCGGTATCATTTTCTGCATTCTTCTGTAATATTAAACTCTTTTTGAAACCATCGGCAACAATAAGTGCATTTTGAAGGCTTCCACGGAAGTTATGGATTGATGCCCTATCAAGCTCTGCCCCAACCTTTAATCCAATCGGCGCTTTTGGTTTATAATCTCTATTAAACGCATCTAATTTTTTAAACATATCTTCTATCGCCAGAATCGCCATATGGAACGCAAAACCCGATTGTTTATTCAAACCAAAAATCCCAACAATTTCATCCCCGATTACCTGATATATCATACCTTTATATGATGAGATAACTACCTTGAAATCACTGAAGATTTTGCGCAAGATTCCCATCACCTCCTCAGGCGCAAGTTTTTCACTTAGACTCGTAAACCCCGAAAGGTCTGCCCGAACAAAAGTTAAGTTCACATTCTCCATTGGTAATTCTTTATGCTGGGGAAGTAAAGAACCACAAAATGGACAAAAATTTAATGGCTCAATAATTGATTGATTACACTTTGGGCACTTCATCTCTCAAATTTTAAGCAATTCCACAAATTCCGGCCTATTTGTATAGCACACTTGATTTTCATCCTTCAATTTTGATTTAATATCATTAAGGGTAAGAAGTGCCCTCTGACCATAGTATTGTGCCTTTTCTTTTTCATTTATCTTCGCATAAAATTTTGTCAGTTTAAACATTGCCTGGACAATCAAAGGCGGTAGTTTAATAGTTTCTGCAATCTCCAGGGCACTCTTCAAATAATCAAATTCTTTTTCTTCTTCAAACTCCGAAAGGAAGATGAGACTTTGAACTTCAATCTCTTTCTGATTGTATTTCTGGGCGCCCTTTAAGGAATTGACTAATAATGAATGCGCCTTCTTGTAATCTTTTTTATTTTTATAGACCATTGCCTTCTTCAGATTGACCTCGGAGAGCAGAATCTCCCTTAAGGATTTCATAATCTTTTTATCCACACCTTCAATCAATTCCATTGCCTTATCCTGTTCCTGCATTATAGAATAGATTGTCGCAATTTCAAGATTGGACTTTATCCCAATCTCATAACTGATTCTTTCGGCAAGATTATATGCTTCCTGGAATTCTTCCAACGCCCGGTTTAGATTCCATATCTGGTAATATACATTTCCCAACTTAAATTTGAATTGTGCTCTCATATATAAATCTTCATTGGAAATGACTTCTTGTAGTCCATAATTTAAATAATCAATCGCCAGTTCATAATTACCAAGACTGGTATGGAGGTTGGCAAGATTCAATAAACACCTTGTCTCACCTTCTTTAATAAAATGGTTATGTGCTATATTCCAGTTCAAATTATAATTGAGGACACTCTTTTCATACTCATAACGCTTTGCATAAAGAAGACCGAGGTCGGAATAAATTATTGCCAGGACTTCAGGCATCTCTGGCGGACAATTTTCCAAAGCATTGATTAGCAATTCTTCCGCATTATTAAATTCTCCGAATAAAAGATGAGCGACTGCCTTTCGCTCAGTAAAGAGCAAATGCATCTTCAAATCCTTATCCCTTTCTGCTTCCTTTATTCCCCTTTCTACTACCTCCTTCATTTTCTGGATATCTCCTGATATTTCATAAAGGTCAGCCAAATTTAACTCTGTTTCCTCAAGCAAACTCTTTGGAATTTGATTTTTATGTTCCTTCCCAATTTTTAGAACTAAATTGTAAAAATTCATTGCGTCATCAATTGCATAGAGATTCTTGGACTTATCGCCCGCCAGTTTAAAATATTCAGCCGCCCTACCATAATTTTCCGATTCCTGATAGTGGTAGCCAATGGATTCATAGTGCTCAGACAATCCACCCGAATAAGTCTCTTCAAAGAGAGAGGCTACCAGGTGGTGGATTTCCTTTCTCTTTTTTTGTGGAATAGTGGTATACGCCGCATCCCTTAATAGATTGTGTCTGAATAGATAGACCGGGTCATCCTCGTCTTTAAATTGAACAATGTAGCCTTCGTTTTTCAGGTAATCAAGTTTTTCCAATAAGTTTACCTTCTTCTCCATTATTCTATTTAGAATACTGTAATTAAAACTATACCCGATAACTGAAGCATAATCAATAATTGAACGATATTCTAAAGATAATGCATCAAGTCCGGACATTACAACGGTATAGAGGTCACCAAGGAATGTAAAATGTTCTTCTTTCTCCGAATGCCATTCCCTTTTAACTTCCCTTTTTAATAAATCCCGGCGCCGCATATTCTTAACCGCTTCAATGGCGAGTAATGGATTACCACCTGAAATTTTGTAAAGAAAATCAATCCAACCCGGCTCCACATCAATGAGGTAAAATTTAACCAAATCAGAAATAGCCTCAGCACTTAAAGGTCCGAGATTTATCTCCTCAAAATCAAGCCCATCCATATTTATTCTTTCGCCCCCAAAATTGATGAGTAGAAACATAATCGGTTCGTTTTCCATTTCTAAAATTAAATAGTTTAAAAGATTTTTTGTATTCGGGTCGGCACGATTAAATTCTTCAAAGATGATTATTAAGGGATTTTTTCTGCATTCAAATTTCAATAAATTTTTCATTGAAACATATATTTCTTCCTGAACTGAAATCAACTGTTCTCCCCATATTCGCCTTAAATCGGTCATAAACAGGTTTTTTATACCCTTAATATCCAAAGGGTCCAGATTGTTTTCTTTTGCCCAAAGGTCAATCTTTTCGGCAATTTTTTCTCTATTTTCATTTTCTTTTACCCGGAAATACTCTCTCAATAACAATTTGAATGGATAATACGGAGTCTGCATCTCCACGGTGCAATGGCTTTCCATAAACTTAAAAGACTTGTTCTGTGACAAATAATTTTCAAATTCTTCCTTCAATCGGGTCTTACCAATTCCCATCTGACCGGTAATTATTGCAATACCCAATCTGTTACCTTTAATCCTCTGGGCGAGATTTATTAACCTTTCCATTTCCCTTTCCCGCCCCAACAATGGACAAATCTGTCCCTTGTAAGATTCCACCCGGGCATCTTTAAGATTGAAAACCTCAATTGGCTGAGCACGGCCTTTAACAAAAATTTTTCCAATGCTCTCCATTACTGCCATATCATAAAATAAATTATAAACATCTTCACTCAATAGAATTTGGTTTGGTGGACAGATACTCGCCAGACGGGCACCAACATTTACTGTATCACCAATCACAGTCAAAAAAGAAGGTTCTTCAAGGATATATCCAAAAAATGCCCACCCATTATGCACTCCAATAGCAAATTGGCAACCCGCGGGCTGACGATGAGACCTTATCCTTTCATTGCAGTAATTTCTTATCTCCAAAAGGCAATTGAGGGCACGTTTTTTATCATCGCTGTGAACTCGGGGGACACCAAATATTATTAAAAGCCGATTATCGGGTATAATTCTGTTTACTGTTGCTTCATATTTCTTTACAATTTCCTCCACACCCTCCATCATTTCGGCAAGATAAACTACATTCTCAGTGTGACCGACACTTTCCGGGGATTTAATAGCAAAATTTACAAATGCAATTATCACCAAACGAAATTCACCACCAAGGGATTTTAGACGCTCAATACCCTCTTCCCTCAGCGGTTCAACAAATAATTTACTCCCGCAATTAGGGCAATATCTCAGTCCCTCAAAAATCCTTGCATAATTACAATTCGGGCAATTCATCCTTATAATTATCCATAAATATTTATGATTGTCAAATCTTTTTTATGAAACCTGTTAACCTGCTTTCTGATTTTCTAATAACCTTCTCCCTGCCTCTATATCCATTAGATATTGCTCGGTTAAAACACTATTAACCTTGAACATACTTCAGGGGCTTTGCCCATGAAACCCCGCCCCTCACCTTATCCTCTCCCCGCCAATCTTTGTGGCGAAAAGAGGGCAGGGGTGAGGGGGAATTTTATCTGTTTTTAATCTGCCTTTATCCGTTTGAATCCAAAGTATTGGAATTATTGAAATTCCGATACTTGAACATACTTCAGGGGCTAAAGCGTCTGAAACCCCCTACGGACAGGGGCAAGCCCTGTCCCTACAATTTGGATTGACCGCACTTGTGCGGTCATGACACCACAAGTGGTGTCATTCCAATGTTTTCGTAGGGACAACCTTTATGGTTGTCCGTTTCTTTTCTATAATGAAAAGTTTCATTATTAAGTATAGTGCACTAACCGCAGGTTAGGCAAGTGAGCGAAGCGACCGAAGCCATTTTTCAAATTCCTATAATATGCAAAATCTATGCCCAAAGACCCCTGAAAATTTAATGAAAAAACGAGATTTTTCTCATACAGGATTTGAAAACATTATCCAAAAGTGCATTCTATTTAACAATTATATAACCACTATAAAGCGATAATTATTAACCCTTTAAAAATTTTATCAATGCCTTCATATCATCAGGGATGGGTGCAGAATACTTAACCCTTTTTCCTGTTTCTAAATGGATAAAACTTATTTCTTCGGAGTGCAGGGCATGCCTCGGAAAGTATATCAGATTATTTTTTGCCCCACCATACTTTTTATCTCCAATAATTGGATGGCCAAGTTTTGCCATCTGGATTCTTATCTGGTGAGTCCTTCCAGTTATGGGAATGAATCTAACCAGTGTTGATTTATTGAGAACTTCAATCACCTTATAAAATGTGTCAGCATATTCATAACCCTTTCTAATCATCCCTTTTATTCTCTGGACTTTATTCCTAAGTATTCCATTTACAATCCCCAAATAAGTTTTCTTTATTCGGTATCTTTTGAATTCATTTATTAAATATTTTTGTGCCTTTTCTGTCTTGGCAAATATAACCACCCCAGTTGTCTCCTTGTCAAGGCGATGAACTGGATATACAGTCTTTCTCTGTTTCAATAATATCTCCTCAAGAGATTCTCCAGTTTCTGAAGACTCTTTATTTGTTAGAATATAGGGCGGCTTATTGACCACAATTAAATGTTCATCCTCATAAATTATTTCAATTTTGGTAAATTTTGATAAATAGGAACTATAATCAACGAGCACAATTTGGTCTTTATAGGAAACCTTCTTTGAGGGAAATGTTATCTGGCAATCATTGACCAGAACAAAACCCTTTTCAATGAGTTCTCTTGCCTCTTTTCTTGGAAGATTGGCAAGAATGGATAAGGCATAATCAAGCCTGCGGAAGTTTAATCCTTCAGAAACAAGAAATTTTTTAGTCGGAAACAAGATAACTTCACTCCGTTCGGTCAAATTATAAATTCTCAATAATCTCTAAATCCGAATAACCCAAATTCCAAACAATGTTTAAAACATTAGAATTTCGGATTTAGTATTTTTTTAGACTTTTCAAATTCCTATACCTGAACATACTTCAGAGGCTTTGCCCCCGAAACGCCGCCCCTCACCTTTATCCTCTCCCCGTTAAAACGGGGAGAGGGCAGGGGTGAGGGGGAATTTTATCTGTTTTGTAAAATTTGGTTTTTTCTAAAAATCATCTTTTCCATTAACCACTACCGCACTATATAGTGCCTCGGCAAGGCTATAATTAGGAAATCAGAGAATCAGATTATCAGGTAGAGAATATCAGGGTATCAGAATATTAGTTATAAAACCCGATACTCTGTTCTTCTGATCTCCTTCTTCCTGATTTTCTGATAATCTGATATTCGCTTCTATCCCCAATTAGTAATTTAATCATAAGGGAATGAAGTCTACCCACAATTTTGGGAAAAACTTGCCTCTTACAAAGATGCACACGGATAATAACACAGATTCACACGGATGCGGCGCCCATCGGTCGCCATCCCAATCCTTTATTCATGAACATACTTCAGGGGCTAAAGCCCCTGAAACCTCGCCCCTCACCTTTATCCTCTCCCCGTTAAAACGGGGAGAGGACAGGGTGAGGGGGAATTTTATCTGTTTTTAATCTGCCTTTATCCGCTTGAATCCGAGGTATTGGATTGAAAATCCAATACCTCAAGATTTACAAAGAAAAGTCAGGTTGTCAAAGACCAAAGAGGAATTCTTTACACCCGTTTATACCCACCTTTTCCCGCAGTCAATAGAGAGTTTGAGCACTTTGTTCGTGGTTGGAAACTGCCCTACAGGAAAAATTTACCAATTTTAATGAAATTTTTCATTATAGAAAAAAGAGACGACAAGATATTCAGAAAAGGGCAGTATTAATAAAAAAATACCCAAAAGTCCAAAATTCCTAAACTACCTAAATTTTAGGCATTTAGGTGTTTTGGCATTTAGGCATTTATTATATGGGATTTTCAGGTGGGTATCCCCCGGAATATCTTACGCATTTCAGGATTTTTGATTTCGGCCGGGTATCTGTCCTCATTTTGCTATTCCCACCTGCACATCCCTTATTCGCGCGGGTGCAACGCCGTGTCCAACGAACATCGTCTGCCCGGGCTCACCCTTTCCACAGTTGGGCACTCCAAATAGACGCCAGTAATCCTGATTGGCAATTGCATCACACCGATTCCAGAATTGGGGAGTAATATCCGCATAAGTTGGATTCTTATAAACCTCAGTCAATTTACCATTCTCTATCCGTCGGGCAAATTCACAGCCAAATTGAAAATTGAGTCTCTTGTCATCAATGGACCAGGATTTATTGGTAGTCATAAAGACACCATCTTTGGTATCCGCAATCATATCTTCTAATTTCCACTCCCCGGGTAAGAGATTTATATTGGTCATTCTTACCAGCGGGATTCTATTCCAGCCATCAGCACGCATATTTCCACTTGACTGAATTCCCAAAACTGCCGCAGTCTCTCGCGAACTCTGGTAGCCAACGAATATTCCATCTTTTACCAAATAGACTTTCTGGGCAGGAACCCCTTCATCATCCCAGCCAAATGTTCCCAGACCACCCGGGGTTGTAGCATCAGCAACGATATTCACAATCTCAGAACCATAGCGAAAGTTATTTAACTTCTCCGTAGTTAAAAAACTCGTCCCGGCGTATGAAGCCTCAGTTCCAAAAACCCTGTCCAATTCGGTGGGATGGCCGCAGGATTCGTGAACCTGCAAAACCATCTGGTTTGCATCCAGAATTACAGTCGTTTTTTTATCCGGGCAGGGAGGGGCGGATAAAAGCATTAAAGCCTGTTCTGCCACCCACTCTGCATTTTTCTTTAATTCTAAAGAATCCACAAACTCATAGCCCGCCTGACCATAATCGTCATAACTCCGCACCTGCAATTCACCCTTATCCATCGCATACGCCTTTATGCCCCCACCACAGAAGACAATTTCCTGTCTTATCCTTGAGTTTTCAGTAGAGGCGAAAATTGTCTTTATCCTGCGAAACGACAAAAATGCATTGCGAACCTTTATTCGGTTATCCTTATTCAAGATTTTATCACATTCCAACAGGAGGTCAATTTTTTCACTGATTGGAACTTTAAATGGGTCAATTTTAATATCTGATTTATAATCTCCTCGCTGGGGGTTATATGCGGATAGAATAACGGGTTTGTCTTTAAGACGGGATGAAGATTCAGCAATCAAAATCGCATCCCTTGCCACTTTTTCGGCGGTTTTTTTCTCCATACAATTGGAAGAAGAAAATCCCCAGGCACCATTCTTCAAAACCCTCACTCCGAAACCCATATCTGTATTATGCGCAAGAACCTCAATTATCCCATTTTTCAGAATAATATTCTCGCTCTCCTCCTCAACAATCCTTATATCACCATAATCAACTCTTTTTAATTTCAAGGTATTTAATACTGATGATATAATTTCTTTCATTGATAACTCCATTTCCATACTATATCCAATTTTAAGGAAAGGTCAAGGATTCACGACATCTTTGGAATACGGATGATAAACTCGGTTCCCCTATTCTTTTCTGAATTCACCTTAATCTCACCATTATGGAGTTCCACAATCTTCTTCACATAGGCAAGTCCCAGACCAACACCCTCCGCCCGTTCCGAATAGAAGGGACTGAAAACCAAATCCAATTTATCCTTAGGTATGCCTGTCCCCGTATCGGAAATTGAACAAAAGACACTATCCTCGTCCTGTTTTGTAGTAATAGAAATCGTTCCCCTACCCGAAATTGCGGCAACGCCATTTTTAAAAATATTGATAAAACTATGGAGGAGCAGTTCATAATCGCCATTCAACTTAATCTGGGGTTGAAATTTTTTTTTCACAAATATTCTCTCAGGAATCATCGTCCTTTTGAGTGCTTCATCAATGAGAAGATTTAAATCAATCTCTGATATATTCAACTTCACTGTCCGGGCATATTCCAAGAGATTTGAAATTATTGCATTCAGTGTATTACACTCTTTAATAATCTCCTCACCCGACTTCTTTCCCTTTTCCACAAGTCGGGCAAGGGCGGTAATTGTTGCCAGAGAGTTTCTGAATTCGTGGGCAACAAAACTTGAGAATTCAACAAGTTCTTTCTCTTTTTCCTTCATTCTTTTGAATATTTCATTGAAGGTTTCGGGAACAAAATCCTCCCTCCTCATCTCCACCCCGTATCTTTTGGCAACATTCGCTACATATTGCACCGGTAAAAATAGATTACGAATTAAAAAAATTCCCAAGAAAGAAATGAGCACCAAAGAAATTGTAATATAAAATATATGCCATTGGAAGACCCGGTTTACACCACTATAAGAGGAACTTGCTCTGGTATATATAAAGAATGCCGGGGCAAGATTATGATAGATAATATCATCACCAGAAAATTTTATCTCGCCGGGTGCAGGTAAAACTTTAAAGTTTTTCAGATAATCAGTAGTCTCTAAAACCCCAATTTTTTTCTGATAGGAATCATAAATTTTATTACCCAGGGTATCATAGATTACAAGATGTGCCAGGTCAAAAGCCTGACTGAGATTTTTTAGAATATCTTCCGTCTCGAATTTATTGAGATAAATTGCACAAAGCCGGGCAAGTGTGGCAATCTTTGAGACCTCGGTATCACGATACTCCCGATAGAGCTGGAGACCGATATAGAGATTTACTATCGCAAGGAATATTATGAGGACAATAAAAAGACCAGCAATTATTGCAATATTCCCGGGATAAGAAATCTTCATTTGGGGGAAAATTATTCCCTTGTCCTTATCTGATGATTGTCAACTTTCCTTTTCTCCGTTCCACCCTTTCACCTTGAATCTCAATTATATAGAGATACATTCCGCTTACCACATTCTGATTCTTTTCGTTTTTCAAATTCCAGAGGGCGGTCCGGCGATAGCGGTCAATTTCGCTTGCATCATCTAAAACCCTCACCCTTTCACCAGCCATATTATAAATTGTCACCTTAAAATCAGGAAATTGACTCCCCAATTCTGTAGTATCTGATGGTGTATAGGTAATTGCCACCGCATTACCCCAGGAAGGAGGATGGTTGGCCCTAAATGGATTGGGCATCGCCTTTATTGTTCCTAAAAAGATTGGGCTTATCCAGAATGATGCGGTCATAGTAGAGCCCGAAGGGCCAATATTGTAAATTGTAACCCCACTTGCGGAATCACCATAAAATCTGCTTGAGGGAATTGAGCCATCATAAAAGCCAATTGAATCTTCTTTCCACAGGTCATCACCACTGCCCCAGTTTGCGAGGAGAAATCCGGGGTCGTGGTCTGCCTGCATAATGCCCACCAGGGGATGTTTTTCATCACTGTTTGCTGTCCTGGAATCATCAATGTGGAGAATCAGAAGACCATCCCCGGGTAAAGAACGGTCAAATCCGGTGCGGCATCGGTTTTCAATCAGAAAATACTCTCCTTTACCACCAGTAGAGAAATTCCAGTCCGGCCCACCCGGGTCTTCTAACATTCTAATTGCAAATGGACTCTGAACCACGCAAGGGATTTGTTGGTTTTCCAATCGGCTGATTTCACTTCTACTCACCCCGGTCGGATTGAGCCAGCCCAGTTGGTATTTACACCAGGAAGAAAAATGGGCAGGAGAATTTCCCGGTAAATCAGAATCACCTGCCCTACCCCACGAGCCTGCAGCCATAAGGCAGAATGAACCAATCCCATTAGTTGAATAATCAATGTCATACAGATCAGGCAGACCCAGAACGTGTCCGAATTCGTGGCAGAATACACCGCAGGTAATACGAGGATGCCCGGTGACGGTTTCAAATCTCTCGGGCTCCATTGAATAAAAGTCAACCTTTACACCATCCTCGGTCTGATAAGGACCAGGACACCCTGTGCCGGTATTTGACAGTTGCCATTGATGAGACCAGATGTCGTGGATACTGCCGGTCTCCTCAGCACCGGGACCGGCGTGGACAATAAAAATGCCATCCACAATACCATCACCATCACCATCATACTGGGAAAAGTCAACAGAATCGTCAGCAAGGGCACAGGCATCCTCAACGAGTTTCTGGACATTGTTGGGATAGTCGCTATAAAATCCAAATGAATCACCGACATAATAAGAATAATTCTGCGGTGCACGGACCCAGCCAATGATATTACTCTCTTTGCTAATTGTAAAATTGCCGTACGAGACCTCACTGTAGTATTTACGCATAGAATTTTCGCTCTCACCATAGATAAGGGAATCAAACTCTGATGCCGGATAAGTAGATAAATTATCAGAAAAATCTATCAGAATTACAATTGCCTTTCTTTCACCCAGTGCCGGCTGGATTCTCCCCGGACCTTTATTCATCAATGCCGGGAATTTCGGCGGTCTAATCGGTGCCCTTGTGTATGGATTAGGGGGCATTGAGAGTAAAATTAAAAGAAAAGTTATAATCATAATTTGCATATTATAATCAATTAAAATGCATTGTCAATAATTGGCAAACATTACTGAAATTCCGATATAAGCGAAATTAGGTATTGTTTGGGGAGAGGCAATGGTTTTTAAAACAACATAATAACACCGATTATGAAAAATTGTAAAAATAAATTTATGCCAGGTGAATTTGTATTATAACATTAACTTTCAGAAAATAAATGAACTCTTGAATTCTATTATAAACCTGAAACCCCCGAATACTATAAACCCTTAAGAATGGTAGAGGAGTGATATATCTTTGGTAATGCAACATTTTTCCGCCTGCCCGAAAAATGTTGCATTTTGCCTTCTCCTCCCTTTTTCGCCTTCTATTGCCTTTAATAAAGGGGGAAATTTATAATCATAAACGAAAAAGATGAGATTGCTTCGCCTCTGGCTCGCAATGACAAAAGTGAAGTGGGTGCTCGCAATGACAAATTGGGATTATGACACAACCTCTTAACTGCC
>Ga0078972_1007315_pt1 | contig 24730 bp, 21 predicted proteins | sample YelNatPaOPGAMG01_FD_67568 | JGI IMG/M metagenome (GOLD analysis project Ga0078972, IMG submission 67568) | Hot spring thermophilic microbial communities from Obsidian Pool, Yellowstone National Park, USA - OP-RAMG-01 (SPADES assembly) (version 2) | ecosystem: Environmental > Aquatic > Thermal...
GGGGAAACGCAGTTTCCCCTTATGGGGAGTGAACGTCCTTATACCCCTAAGATAAGTTTTAGATAAACCAATACGCATTGATTGTTTACTGATAAGCATTGAATAATCTATAGTGAACGACGGGCGGATGGTGGAACTGGAAGACACGCGAGGCTTAGGACCTCGTGGTAGCGATACCTTGGAGGTTCAAATCCTCTTCCGCCCAGAAATAATTGCTTAAACATTGAATAAGTTATAATTAAAGACTGCGGGAGTAACTCAGTTGGTAGAGTGCAACGTTGCCAACGTTGTTGTCGCGGGTTCGAATCCCGTCTCCCGCTCCAAAATAACCAAAACCAAGGAGAAAGTTTATGAGGATTATGGATTTTCTTTCAAAAGAGGCGGTCATCCCGGATATAAAATCCACAAAAAAAGAGGATGTAATAAAGGAATTAGTGGATGCATTGGTTAACGCCGGCAACATTGACAGGCGCAATCAGAATAAACTCATTGAGGATTTAATGGCGAGGGAGTTATTGGGTTCCACAGCCATAGGTCAGGGCATAGCCATACCGCATGCTAAATCTGAATGTGTGGATAAACTTGTGGCGGCTTTCGGTCTTTCTAAAAAGGGCGTTGATTTTGATTCCTTAGATGGAGAGTTGGCATATATATTCTTTTTGCTTGTTGCGCCTGTAGATTCTGCTGGCCCGCATCTTAAGGCGCTGGCTCGTATTTCCCGTCTTCTTAAGGATAAATATTTCAGGGATAACTTAAGGGCCTGTCAGGATAAAGATTCCATTATAAAGGTGTTAAGCCAGGAAGATGAAAAGAAGATTTGATTATAATTTATTAAAAGATAAGACCTTGCGTTTTCTAAAATGGCTATACCCAGGGATAGGCATTAAACGCTGGATACTCCTTGCTATAATGGGCGTAGTCTTAATCATAATAGGCTCCAGCCGGTTCCGCAGCGAAGAATTCTGGGCATTTCAAATACTGAATTTAATAGTAACGGTTTTAGGGATTATAATTTTATTTTTAGGCATAGAACGTATGACCCGTTCTTTTATCGGGCTTTTTGCGCCGACAGTAAAAGACACACAGGTAGATACATTGTTTTTAAGGAAACAACTCAGCCGTGGCCCTAAAATTGTAACCATAGGTGGAGGCACCGGGTTGTCAGTGCTTTTAAGCGGGCTTAAGGAATATACCTCTAATATAACCGCAGTAGTTACTGTGGCTGATGACGGCGGTTCGTCAGGACGTTTAAGGCAGCAGTTTGATATATTACCGCCTGGGGATATCCGCAACTGTCTTGTTGCTTTAGCAGATGCCCCGGCATTGATGCGCGATTTGTTTCAATTCAGATTTGACAGGAGTTCAGAACTCTCAGGTCATAGTTTCGGCAATCTATTTATTACTGCGATGACAAGGCTAACTGGAGATTTTGAGAAAGCAGTTAAGGAAACAAGCAAGGTTTTAGCATTAAGGGGCCAGGTAATACCTTCAACATTAAACAATGTAGTTTTAGTAGCAGAGCATAAAGACGGCTCTACTACTGAAGGAGAGGATAAAATACCTAAGGCGCGTAAACCGATAGCCAAGGTTTTTCTAAATCCCGCACAATCGCAAGCCACGCCCGAGGCATTAAAGGCCATTGAAGAAGCGCAGATTATTGTCTTAGGCCCAGGCTCGCTTTATACAAGCATTCTGCCAAACCTTTTAATAAAGGAAATCACAGATGCTATTGTTGCTTCAGGGGCGCTTAAGGTTTATGTCTGTAATATTATGACCCAGCCTGGCGAGACAGACAACTTTTCTGCATCAAGCCATATAAGAACCCTCATAGCACATAGCAATCCCCGTATTTTAGATTACTGCATAGTCAATACCGGCGATATTCCAGATGAAATCCTTAAGCGCTATGCCCAAGATAACTCCTATCCTGTGGTTAATGACAGAAAAAATATTGAGAATATGGGTTATCGCGTAATTGAGGAAGACATAGTTATGACAGAAGATGTGGTCAGACATGACCCTGTAAAGTTAGCCAAGATTATCCTTGGATTTATAGAAGAATTTTAGGAGTTGTATCGCCTTAATAGCAGGGGTTTTTGAAATCTTATTCATTATGTATCTTTCCAATAGCGGTATAAAAGATGTTATTAAATAAAAGGTTAATCGTAAAAAATAAACAAGGTCTGCATGCCCGTCCTGCTGCGTTATTTGTGCAGATAGCCAATAAATTTGATTCCCGCATTACTGTAAGGCGCGATAACGAGGAGGTAAACGGAAAATCAATTATGGGCATTCTTATGCTTGGCGCGGAGAAGGGTAGCGAGATTGTAATTGAGGCGGAAGGCGACGATGCAAAAGAGGCGATATTGGAACTTGAGAAAATTTTATCTTGTGAAGAATAAAAATGATAAAACTTAAAGGCATACCAGCGGCTTCAGGGATAAGCATAGGTCCCGCTTATAGATTAGACAAGGAAGAATTTATTATTGATAAGCAGCCTATAAGCGAGGAGGAGATTCCTGTGCAGATACAACTCTTTGAAGAGGCGCTTATCCAGACCAGACGCGAAATTGTTGAGTTGCAGAAGAGAATCGCTAAAGAGATGGGTCAGGAAGAGGCGGAGATTTTTGACGCCCACCTCCTGGTTCTTGAAGACCGTATGATTATCGAAGAGGTAATTTCTCGGCTTAAGAAAGAGAGGTTATGCGTAGTTTACATATTCTCTGAGGTTTTAAAAAAATATATTGATGTCTTCTCAAAGATTGAAGATGAGTATTTAAAAGAGCGCACTGCAGACGTAAATGACGTTGGTAAAAGAATATTGCGCAATTTACTCGGGAAAAAACCAAAGGCATTCCTTGAAGTTAAAGAAAAAGTGATAGTAGTAGCGCATGATATTTCTCCTTCTGACACAGCAGCAATGCATAAGGATAAGGTTTGTGGTTTTGTGACGGATATAGGTGGAAAGACATCGCATACCGCAATTATGGCTAAGTCCCTTGAGATCCCCGCAGTAGTCGGCGCAGAAAACGCTACTGCCAAGATTAAAAGCGGAGATACCCTGATTGTAGATGGCAGCCTTGGGATAGTTATTGTCAACCCGGACGAAGAAACACTGACTGCTTATCGTGGGGAAGAAGAAAAACTCAAAGGCATAGCCGCAAGATTTCTACCTGTTAAAGATTTAGCCGCTGTTACCCTTGATGGCAAGGAAATCAGTGTTGCCGCCAATATAGAATTTCCAGAGGAGGTTCCTTCTGCGAGGCTTCACGGCGCCCAGGGTATAGGGCTATATCGCACAGAATTTTTCTATATGAACAGGAAGGATCCTCCGACTGAAGAAGAGCATTATCAGGCATATAAGTATGTTGCCCAGGAGATGCTACCACACAGCGTAATTATCCGCACCCTGGATTTAGGGGGAGATAAATTTTTATCACAGTTTGAAATTCCCAGCGAGATAGAGCCATTTTTAGGATGGAGGGCTATACGGTTTTGTCTGGCAAGGCCTGATATATTCAAGGTTCAACTCAGGGCGATATTAAGGGCATCTGTTTATGGGAACCTTAAACTTATGTATCCAATGATATCTGGAATTGAAGAATTAAGACAGGCAAATCAGATGCTAAATGATGTAAAGGATGAACTTAAGAAAGAAAACATCCCATTCAATAACGATATTAAGGTTGGCGCTATGATTGAGGTGCCTTCTGCGGCTATGACTGCTGATTTGCTTGCCACCGAGGCAGATTTTTTTAGCATCGGCACTAATGACCTTATTCAGTATTCACTTGCTGTAGACCGCGCTAACGAAAAGGTGGCATATTTATACGAACCTGCGCATCCAGCAGTCCTGAGGCTAATAAAGAATATCATTGATGCTGCTCATAATGCCGGGATTAAGGTTGGTATGTGCGGAGAGATGGCTGGCGAGCCTGCATTTGTATTGGTACTTTTGGGGCTTGGTTTAGATGAGTTCAGTATGCCTCCTTCAGTGATACCCGAAGTTAAATATATTATTCGCTCAGTAACCTTTGTGCAGGCGCAGGAAATTGCCAAAGAGGCGCTAAGGTTATCTACTGGAAAAGAAGTGGAAGAATTTAGCAACTTGAAATTAAGGGAGATATTAGGATAAAAAGGTCTTTAAGTATTCAGAGTGTCCGGGGTATTGATAGGTCAGGACTTTTAAGTTTATTGCTTGATTTTCCCCAACAGTTAAGGCAGGCAAGGGATATCGCTGGTATCTGCAAGGTTGTTTTTGAGAAGAGAGATTTTACAAATATTATCTTTGCTGGTGTAGGCGGCTCAAGCATAGGCGCGGATATTATAAGGTCTTATTTATATTTTAAAAGCCAGTTAAAAATTGATATAGTCCGGGGATATGAACTGCCTGCTTATGTAGATAACCAGACCCTTATATTCACATCAAGTTATTCTGGAAATACAGAGGAGACGCTTGGCGCTTATACGCAGGCAAAAGAAAAAGGGGCGTGTATAATCGCCATTTCCTCAGGGGGTGCGTTAAAAGAATTAGCCTTAAAAGATAAACTCACTTTTATTGAATTGCCTAAAGGTTTGCCTCCAAGATATAGCGCCGGCTATTTAAGCATTGCACCGTTAATTGTTCTGGCTAAACTTGGTTTAGTAGAGGACCCAACACCTTCAATTAACGAGGTTATCAGAGTTTTAGAGGATTTAAGAGACTTATCTCTTAACCCAGGGATAGTTGAGAAAGACAATATCGCCAAATACATCGCATCCAGAATATTTAATAGATTCGCGGCTATTTATTCAGGACCTAATCACTTTGTTGCTGCGACGCGCTTAAGAAATCAGATTAACGAAAACGCCAAAAGCCTGGCATTAAGCCATTTCTTCCCTGAGGCTGCCCATAATGAAATTTCAGGATGGCAGAATCCAGCAAGGTTGCTTAAGAATTTTACTGTGGTTATGCTCAGGGATAAATATGAACATCCCCGTATATCTAAAGAAATGGATATTGCCAAAGAAATATTTAAAAGGCAGGGTATAAGCGTCTTTGAGGTTTTCTCAAGAGGCGAAGGTTTATTAGCAAGGATTTTTTCTTTAATATATATTGGGGATTTTATTTCATTTTATTTGGCAATACTCTACGGGGTTGACCCCGCGCCTGTGGAAAAAATAGATTATTTTAAAAAAAGATTAACTGAAAATTAGCGGGTAAGATTGTAATATAAAAACTTAAACTTTACACTTAAACACCATAAACTTTTTTAAGGTTGACTGATAACTAAATGAAGGCACTTATACTTGCAGCAGGTTATGCAACGCGGTTATACCCTTTGACTAAGGAATACCCCAAGCCGCTTCTTCAGGTAGGCACAAAACCCATCATAAACTATATTATTGATAAACTCGCGGTATTAACAGATGTCAAAGAGATTATTGTGGTTACCAACAGTAAATTCATATCTCTTTTTGAGAATTGGGCGCAAGATTTAAATGTTCCAGCGCGTATAAAACTGGTTAATGATATGACCCAGACCCACAGCGACAGGCTCGGGGCAATCGGGGATATAAACTTTGTGATAGAACAACTGGCTATTATGGATGATTTGCTGGTTATAGGCGGGGATAATCTGTTTGATGGGGGGTTGTCAGATTTTCTATCCTTTGCCAAGGGCAAAGTCCCTGACCCTGTTATCGGCGCTTACGATATAATGGATAAGGAACAGGCTAAGAAATACGGCGTAATCAAGGTGGATGAGAAAAATAGGATTATTGATTTTCAGGAAAAACCCAAGACCCCCATATCAACCTTAATTGCTATGTGCCTTTATTATTTCCCAAGAGAAAAATTAGGTTTAATTAAGCAATACCTCCAGACCCGAACAGATAAGCATGACGCCACAGGTTTTTACATAGATTGGTTAAGACAGATAGAAGATGTTTATGTATTTCAATTTCACGGTTTATGGTATGATATAGGCCACCATGAGTTTTACAATAAAGCAAAGGAGTCGTTTAAATGACAATGGGCAGGTGTTTTTTTACTTCGGAATCAGTTGGGGAAGGGCATCCAGATAAGGTTTGCGACCAGATATCCGACGGCGTGCTTGATGAAGCGTTAAAATCAGACCTTAACTGTCGGGTTGCCTGCGAAACTTATGTTACTATGGGTCTTTTAATCATAGGTGGTGAGATTACCACTGTTTCCTATGTGGATATTCATAAAGTAGCACGCAATATTATAGAAGAGATAGGCTATACCCATCCCAAATACGGTTTTGATTATCATACCTGCGCCATCATAAACACTATTCATAGCCAGTCACCTGATATAGCGCAGGGCGTAAACAGGGGTGGTGCAGGCGACCAGGGTTTTATGGTTGGTTATGCCTGCAGGGAGACACCTGAGTTGATGCCTCTTCCGATAATGTTAGCCCACAAATTAGTTGCCAGAATTGCTAAGGTTCGACGTGAAGGCATTTTAAAATATTTAGGGCCTGATTGTAAGTCGCAGGTAACCGTAGAGTACCAAGATGGCTATCCCAGAAGAGTGGACTCTGTGGTTTTGGCTTGTCAACATACAGAGGAGATACTGGACGCTAAAAAAAGAAAGATTACTCCCAGGGCACGCCAGGAATTAATAGATGTTATTGCAAAGCCAGTATTAAAAGAATATTTAGATAAGGATACTAAGTATTACGTAAATGAAACAGGTAAATTTGTGATTGGCGGCCCACAATCAGATACTGGTATGACCGGAAGAAAGATAGTGGTAGATACTTATGGCGGTGTCGTTGCCCCAGGTGGAGGGGCCTTCTCGGGTAAGGACCCAACCAAGGTTGACCGCTCAGCCGCCTATATGGCAAGATACATTGCAAAGAATATTGTCGCTGCAGGTTTGGCTGATAAATGCCTTATTCATATTGCCTATGTAATTGGCAGGGCTCAACCCCTGGCAGTAATGGTGGATACATTTGGGACAGGGAAATTGCCCGAGGCTAAATTAGTAAAACTTATAAACGAAAACTTTGACCTTACCCCGCGGGGTATGATTAAAGAGTTGAATCTCCTTAGGCCTATATATAGGAAGACCGCCTGCTATGGACATTTTGGCAGGAATGAGCCAGAATTCAGTTGGGAAAAAACAAATAAGGTTGCGGATTTAAAAAAACAGGCAGCGAGGTTATAGGGTCGATAGCCAATAGTCTATGGTCTATGGTTAATTGGGGATTTAAAATTATTTAACTATAGACTATAGACCAAGACGTTATTGGTGCTAAATATGGAGAGTATTCATATGGACTATGATATTAAAGACATCAAGTTATCTAAGAAGGGTGCATTACGGATTGAATGGGCACGCAATAATATGCCCGTTCTTGGCCTGATTTCCAGCAGTTTTAAGAAGACAAGACCATTAAAAGGTTTACGCATTGCCTGTTGTCTGCATGTTACTACAGAGACAGGGGTTTTGATGGAGGTATTAAAAGATGCAGGGGCAAGTTTATATCTTTGCGCCTCCAATCCACTTTCCACACAGGATGATGTTGCAGCCTCCTTAGTGAAGCATCTTAAGATTAATGTATTTGCAATTAAAGGCGAAGACACCAAGGTATATTATAGGCATATAAAATCTGTCTTGAGTTTTAAGCCAGATATAACTATGGATGACGGTGCGGATTTAGTCAGCACCGTTCACCGTATGCCGTTAGCCATTCACCGTAACATAATTGGCGGGACAGAAGAAACAACAACAGGCGTAATCCGGTTACGCTCCCTTGCTAATCAAGGTAAGTTACGCTATCCCATAATCGCGGTAAATGATGCCTTAACCAAACATCTATTTGATAACCGTTATGGCACAGGACAGTCTACGATAGATGGTATTATAAGGGCTACAAATAAATTATTTTCAGGAAGCACCCTTGTGGTATGCGGTTATGGCTGGTGCGGTAAAGGCGTTGCTATGCGCTCAAGGGGTATGGGCGCTAAGGTTATAGTGGTTGAGGTAAATCCATTGCGCGGCTTAGAGGCAGCAATGGACGGCTATTCAGTTATGCCGATAAAGGATGCGGCCAAAATAGGAGATGTCTTTGTTACCACTACCGGCGATACATCTGTTATCCGTAAGGAACATTTTATTCTGATGAAAAACGGCGCAATTGTAGCCAACGCAGGGCATTTTAATGTTGAAATAGATATCCAGGGATTACAAAGTCTAAGCAAGAGCAAAAAACGCATCCGGGATTTTGTGGATGAATACACATTAAAGGACGGACGCAAGATTTATTTATTAGGCGAAGGCCGTTTGATAAACCTGGCTGCTGCAGAGGGCCACCCTGCCCAGGTTATGGATATGTCATTTGCCAATCAGGCGTTAAGCGTAGAGTATATCGCCAGGCATCACAGGCAGTTAAAAAACAATGTTTATCAGGTTCCAGAAAATATAGATAAAAGCATTGCTGACTTAAAATTAAAATCCCTGGGGATTAAAATAGACAAACTTACTAAAGAGCAAAAAGTTTATCTGTCCAGCTGGGAACTGGGCACTTGATTAGTTCATAGTTAGTAGTTCGTAGTTCGTAGTTCATAGTTCATAGTTCATAGTTAGTAGGATATTACAATTTATAAACTAAGGGAAAAGGGGGATAGGCATGGATAAGATATTGCTTGCCGATGACGACCCTGAAGTGCAGGAGATAGTCAAGGAAATACTCGAGAAAGAGGGTTATGAAGTAATTGTGACTAAGGATGGGAACGAGGCGCTGGATTTAGCCAAGACAAAAAAACCGGATTTGGTTCTCTTGGATTATTTTATGCCTGGTTTAACAGGGACAGAGGTTTGTGGTGAGTTAAAAAAAGACGAAAACACCAAGCAGATTCCAGTGATTATGGTTACAGCGCATCCCTCTGAAAAAGAGACAAGTCTTAGCGCAGGCGCTGTAGATTTTATTACCAAGCCGGTTGAAAAGGCAGACCTTTTATTGCGCATTAAATCAGTATTAAAGGTAAGGCATATCAATAATGAATTACAGAAAATCATTGCTTATATAGCAGAATTAGAAAAATAAGGTATGTCTATAAAAAGAATCGGAGTCTTAACCTCAGGCGGCGACGGGCCAGGAATGAATGCTGCGGTACGTAGCGTAGTGCGAATGGCTATCCATGAGAAATTAGAGGTTGTAGGTATAATCCGCGGATATACAGGGTTGATTAATGGAGAACTGATGCCGTTAAATCATCGTTCGGTATCCAACATAATAAACCGCGGGGGGACAATATTAAAAACCGACCGTTGTTTAGAATTCTTAACCGAAGAAGGCCAGCTCCGGGCGGTTGAGACGATTAAGGCAAATAAAATTGATGGCCTTATTTTAATCGGCGGAGACGGCACTTATCGCGGCGGTATAGAACTTGTAAGAAAGTGGAAGATTCCCTGCATCGGAGTCCCCGGTACAATAGACAATGATTTAAACGGCACAGATTCCACAATAGGTTCTGATACAGCAGTAAATACCGCCTTAGAGTCAATTGACAAGATAAGGGATACTGCCACGAGTATGGAAAGGATTTTTGTTGTGGAGGTAATGGGCAGGGAGTCAGGGTTCATTGCCTTGCAGGTTGCTGTAGGCGCAGGCGCAGAAGAGGTATTATTGCCTGAGCAAAGATATGATATTGAAGCAATGTGTCATGAAATAGTAGAGGGAAATCTCCGTGGCAAGGTCAGTTGGATTATTATTGTAGCAGAAGGAGCTGCTAAGGCAGAAGACATTGCGAAGAAAATTACCGAGATGACGGATTTAGAGACAAGGGTGGTTGTTTTAGGTCATGTGCAGCGTGGCGGCATTCCAACGGCAAAGGATAGAATTTTAGCCACAAGGTTAGGTGCTGAGGCAGTTAGGCTTTTGCTTAAAGGAGAAAGCGGCAAGGCAGTTGGGGTGAAGGGTGATGAAATTAATGTCGTAGATTTGGAATATGCTGTAAGTAAAAAGGAATTAAAGGTAGGCGAGTTATACAGTCTTATTAAAATCTTAACATAAAGAGAGTTTTTTACATAGGAGGAAGAAGACATATGGGAAGACGACCTGTTGATGTTGAAAAAATGGTTATAGATTTAGTTATGAGCGATGATATGCAGGTTAAAAAAATGCTGAGCAAAAAGATATGGAGGATTGCCTATAAACGCGGTGTTTATCCATCCAGTATTCATCAATTCTATGCTGCCAGGGGCAGGGGCGAATTCAGCGGTTTTACAGTCCCGGCTATAAACTTAAGGAGTATGACTTATGATTTAGCAAGGGCGATATTCAGGGTGGCTAAGAAAAATAATTCAGGGGCGTTTATCTTTGAAATTGCCAGGTCAGAGATGGGCTATACCAATCAGATGCCGCTTGAATATTCAAGTTGCGTTCTGGCATCCGCTATAAAAGAAGGATATAAAGGACCTGTATTTATCCAGGGCGACCATTTTCAGGTAAACGCAAAGAAATATAAGGAAAACCCTGAGAAGGAAATAGAGGATTTAAAGGCGCTAATCGCTGATGCTATAGAAGGAGGTTTTTATAATATTGATATAGATTCATCCACCCTGGTTGACCTTTCAGTAACAGACATTAAAAAACAGCAGTATTTAAACTACGAGATTTGCGCTAAATTAACACAGTTTATCAGACAGATTCAACCCCGGGGTGTGGAAATTTCAGTTGGCGGGGAAATCGGCGAGGTAGGTAGCAGGAACTCTACCCCTGAGGATTTCCGGGCTTTTATGCAAGGATACAATGAGAGACTGCGAAAGGGCAGAGCAGGGATATCAAAAATCAGCATACAGACAGGGACTTCTCACGGCGGAGTGGTTTTGCCCGACGGAAGTATTGCACAGGTAAAACTTGACTTTGATACCTTAAAGACCATATCCAAGATTGCAAGAGAGGAATTCGGCCTTGCCGGGGCTGTGCAGCATGGGGCTTCTACATTGCCACCTGAGGCATTCCATAAGTTTGCCGAGACAGAAACCGCTGAGGTGCATCTTGCAACGGAATTTCAGAATATGATTTATGAATCCAAAAATTTCCCGGCAGAGTTAAGGACTCGTATGTATGAATGGTTAAAGGTTAACTGTCAAAACGAGATAAAAGAGGGAGAAACCGAAGAACAATTTATTTACAAGACCCGTAAAAAGGCATTAGGCCCTTTTAAGAAAGAGATTATGGGTTTGCCTCAATCTGTGCGCGATGCTATCGCGGGAGAAATAGAAAATAAATTTGATTTTCTTTTTAAACAATTAAATACCGTAAATAACAAAGATTTGGTTGATAAATATGTAACCTTAAAACGGGTTATTGTGCGTCCGCGCAAAAAGGCAGAAGAAAAAGAAGTTGTGCATGATGCAGAAGGGGCAGATTAAATTAACGAAAATTAAAAATGACGTTAAATCCCAAATCCCAATATTACCAAATCCCAAACGTATTCCCATATCGTTTGGTATTTATTGGTAATATTGGGATTTATCTTGGCATAAAAGGAGACTGTAAATATGCGGTCAGATAAGATTAAAAAAGGATTAGAAAGGGTTCCGCACAGGGCGCTTTTATACGCTACTGGTTTAAGCAGAAAAGATTTAAACAGGCCTTTTATTGGCGTTGCCACATCATTTACAGATTTAATACCCGGACACATAGGTATGCGTGATTTAGAACGTTTTATTGAACGCGGGATTTGTTACGGGCAGGGTGTGCCTTTTTTCTTTGGCGTGCCTGGGATTTGCGACGGTATTGCTATGGGGCATTTAGGTATGTGTTATCCACTTGCCTTAAGGGAAATAGTTGCGGATACTATTGAGACAGTCTGCAATGCCCATAGTTTAGACGGAATTGTCTGTCTTACTAACTGTGATAAGATAACACCTGGAATGCTTATGGGGGTTACGCGTTTAAACATACCAGCCATCATTGTTACAGCAGGTCCTATGTTAAGCGGCCGTTTTAGACAGAGGAAACTTGCATTTGTGCATGATACATATGAAGCGCTGGCAAGGGCAAAGAAAGGAGAGATTTCCAAAGAGGAATTATCTTGCCTGGAGATGGAGGCCTGCCCCGGAGTTGGCTCCTGCCAGGGTTTATATACAGCAAACACTATGGCCTGTATTACTGAAACCCTTGGTATGTCTTTGCCAGGATGCGCCACTGGCCTTGCGGTTTCAGCTAAAAAGAGGCGGCTTGCACAGTCAAGTGGTGAACTTATTGTAGAACTGGTCAAAAGGGATATTAAACCCAAGGATATTATCACGCAAAAATCCCTGGAGAATGCCATTGTTGTGGATATGGCACTTGGCGGCTCAAGCAATACAGTTCTACACCTTATGGCTATTGCCAATGAGGCAGGCATAAAGTTAAACTTAAAGACCTTTGATAAAATAAGCAGGGATGTCCCGCATATTGCCTCTATAGAACCTGCCGGGAGGCATTTTATGGAGGACTTAGAATATGCAGGAGGGATACCCGCTGTTTTAAAGCGGCTAAAACATAAATTAAATAATACCTATACAGTTAGCGGACAGAAGATATTTGAGATTGCCGATACCGCAACAATTTTTGATGAAGAGGTAATACGGCCATTAAATAATGCATATCATAAACAAGGCGGCATTGCTGTTTTATTCGGCAATATTGCCCCGGCAGGTGCAGTGGTAAAACAATCAGCGGTCAGCCCTAAGATGATGAAATTTATTGGGAAGGCAAAGGTATTTAACCGTGAAGAGGAGGCAATGCAGGCTATTTTAGGCGGTAAAATCAAAAAAGGGGATTGCATAGTTATTCGCTACGAAGGACCTGCTGGAGGTCCGGGGATGCGCGAGATGCTTGCCCCTACTTCAGCAATTGTGGGTATGGGGCTTTCTGAATCAGTCGCCCTTATTACTGACGGCAGGTTCTCCGGAGGAACCAAGGGCCCTTGTATTGGCCATGTATCCCCTGAGGCATCTAAAGGCGGGCCTATTGCAATTATTGAAGATGGTGATATCATTGTAATAGATATACCCAGCCGCAAATTAGAAGTTAGATTATCCGAGTCTAACATAAATGAGAGGTTTAAATCCTTAAAAATCATTCCTCCTAAGATAAAGACTGGTTATCTGGCGCGTTATTCTAAAATGGTTTCTTCGGCTGACCAAGGCGCTATATTAAGTTAATATATTTACTAACAACTGATAACTAAAATGACTGGGGCACAGATTTTAATTGAGTGTTTAAAACGGGAAGGCGTGGAGGTTATCTTTGGTTATCCTGGCGGGTCGGTTTTACCTATATTTGATAAACTATATGACGCAGACATAAAATTTATACTTACCCGTCATGAACAAGGCGCAGCCCATGCCGCTGATGGTTATGCCAGGGCCACAGGTAAGACAGGGGTTTGCTTGGCTACCTCTGGTCCAGGGGCAACAAATCTCACTACAGGGATTGCAAACGCCTATATGGACTCTATCCCTGTTGTTGCAATTACAGGCCAGGTAAAATCTTTTCTTATAGGCAATGACGCCTTTCAGGAGGCAGATGTCACAGGCGTTACCAGGCCTATCACTAAGCATAATTACCTTGTGAAAAATGTTAATGATTTAGCCAGGATTATCAGGGAGGCATTTCATATTGCCTCCACCGGAAGGCCTGGACCTGTGCTGATAGATATTCCAGTAGATATACAGCAAAAGGATATAGATTTTATTTGGCCTGAAACAGTGGATATACGAGGATATAAACCTACTTACATAGGCCATCCTGGACAGATTAAGAAAGCAGCCAAATTAATTGCTAAGGCTAATAAACCGATTATTTATGCAGGCGGCGGGGTTATTACCTCTGGAGCATCGCCAGAACTTAAGGCATTAGCAGAAAAAATTAAGGCGCCGGTAACCTGGACGCTTATGGGTATTGGTTGTTTTCCAGCCACGCATGAACTTGCGTTAGGGATGCTTGGTATGCACGGCACAGCATATGCAAATCACGCTACTATGGAATCTGATTTAATTATAGCCGTAGGTGCGCGTTTTGACGACCGTGTTACAGGCAGGATAGATAAATTTGCGCCGTATGCAAAGGTAATTCATATTGACATAGACCCATCTTCTATCAGCAAGAATGTCAAGGTTGATATACCTATAGTAGGAGACGCCAGGAATATATTAAAGGAACTATTGGAAGAGATTGACAAAATCCCAGATACCTCGGATTGGCTTAAGACTATTCAGGCGTGGAAGAGAAAACACCCGCTTACATATCAATACAAGGGAAAGATTAATCCACAGTATGTTATTGAGCAGATTGACGAAGTTACCGGCGGCGAGGCGATAATCGCAACTGAAGTAGGTCAGAACCAGATGTGGGCAGCCCAGTGGTATAAATACAAATACCCGCGGACATTTATCTCAAGCGGCGGTTTAGGGACTATGGGTTTTGGTTTTCCAGCAGCCATGGGCGCTAAAGTAGGTAAACCAGAAAAAATTGTTTTTGATGTGGCTGGAGACGGCTCTATACAGATGAATATCCAGGAACTGGCTACCTGTGTCTGTAATAAAATAAACGTTAAGGTGGCTATTTTAAATAATGGTTATTTAGGCATGGTCAGACAGTGGCAGGAGTTATTTTATAAAAAGCGCTATTCATATACGTGTTTATATAATCCTGATTTTGTTAAATTGGCTGAGAGTTATGGCGCTAGTGGCATACGGGTGACCAAGAAGGAAGATGTGCGGCCAGCCATTGAGAAGGCAATTGCTATAGACAACACGGTTTTTATTGATTTTATTGTTGAGCCGGAAGAAAATGTTTATCCTATGGTTCCTGCTGGCGAGGCAATAAACAGGATGATTGGGGGAATGGCATGAAGCACACAATCTCAGTTATTGTTGAGAATAAACCAGGTGTTCTAGCGCGGGTAGCAGGGCTTTTTAGCGCACGCGGTTATAATATCGCATCTTTAGCAGTTAGCGAAACGCTTGACCCGACTATCTCCTGTATGACTATCGTCGTAGAAGCAGAAGACGAAAAAATACTTGAGCAGATAAAAAAACAACTGAATAAACTTATAGACGTTATTAAGGTTACTGATTTTACCAAAAAAGAGCATGTGGAGAGGGAACTTATTTTGGTTAAGGTTAATTGCCCGGTTAAAGATAAAATTAAACTTGAGGGTTTGTTAAATAAATATATTGCCAAGATTATTAAATATAAAGATAATGCAGCGATTATTGAGGTTGTGGGAGAGGAAGCGCAAATCAAGCAATTGCTTGAGGCACTAAACCAATTTGGCGTTATAGACTTAATTCGGACAGGCAAGATTGCTATGATATAAAGGAGGTATAAAACCAGATAGGAGGAGAATAAAATGGCTAAGATTTATTACGATAAGGATGCGGATTTAGACATCTTAAAAGATAAGACCATTGCTATTATCGGCTATGGTATCCAGGGCCGCGGACAGGCGTTGTGTCTTAGGGATTCTGGCTGTCGCGTTGTGGTTTCAGAATTAGAAGGCACCCCTAATTACGAGCAGGCGAAAAAAGACGGATTTGTTCCTGTTTCTGCTGATGAGGCGGCAAAGTCAGCAGATATCATCCAGATTTTAACCCAGGACCATGTGCAGGCCAAGGTCTATAAAGAAAGCATTAAGCAAAACTTAAAAAAAGGCAAAGCCCTTTGTTTTTCCCATGGTTTTAATATCCGTTTCAGGCAGATAAAGCCACCCAAGAATGTGGACGTATTTATGGTAGCACCTAAAGGGCCAGGTGCTTTAGTCAGACGTATGTATGAGGAAGGCAAGGGCGTCCCGAGCCTTTTAGCCGTATTTCAGGATGCTACAGGCCAGGCAAGGCAGTTGGGTTTAGCATATGCCAAGGCAATTGGGGCAACACGCGCCGGTGTAATTGAGACTACCTTTGAGGAAGAAACAGAAACAGACCTTTTTGGAGAACAGGCAGTTCTTTGCGGCGGGGTTACTGAATTGATTAAGGCGGGTTTTGATACGCTTATTTCAGCCGGATATCAACCTGAGATTGCTTATTTTGAAGTCTTGCATGAATTAAAACTTATTACTGATTTAATTCAGGAATTTGGTATCTCAGGAATGAGGCGCAGGGTTTCAAATACAGCCTGTTATGGAGATTTAACCCGCGGACCTATGATTATTACTCAAAAAACACGCAAGGTAATGCAGAAGATTCTTAAGGCAATCAAATCCGGCAAGTTTGCCCGCGAGTGGATTAAGGAAAACGCCGATGGCAGGCCTAATTTTAATAGGTTATTAGAGGAAGGTGATAAACACCCTATAGAAGAGGTAGGAAGAAGGCTCAGGGAGATGATGCCCTGGATGAGAAAATAGGTGATAGGTTATAGGTGGTAGGTTAATGGAGAAAATTATAATTTTTGATACGACGCTGCGCGATGGGGAACAGGCCCCGGGTGCAAGTTTAAACCCTGCTGAAAAATTAGAGATTGCCGAGGCCCTTCAGGAATTGGGCGTTGATGTCATTGAGGCAGGATTTCCGGTATCCTCTGAAGGGGATTTTAATGCTGTGCAGAGAATAGCCAAGTCCATTAAAGGGCCGGTAATCTGTGGGCTTGCGAGGGCAATAAAGGAGGATATTGACGCTGCTTATGGGGCAACCAAGTCTGCAAGGAGGCCACGCATCCACGTATTTTTAGCCACCTCTAAGATTCATCTGCAATATAAATTAAAAAAGGCAGAGGATGAAATTCTAAGGCTCGCCGTAGAGAATGTTAGATATGCCCGTAATTTATGCCCGGATATAGAATTTTCTCCTGAGGATGCTGCCAGGACTGATTGGGGTTTTCTATTTAAGGTTGTGGAGGCGGTTATAGAGGCGGGTGCCACAACTGTTAACATACCTGATACAGTGGGTTATGCCCACCCTGAGGAATTCGGCAGATTAATTAAGGCTATAAGGGAAAATGTCCCCAATATTAATAAAGCAGTTATTTCAATACACTGCCATAACGATTTGGGTTTGGCTGTGGCTAATTCCTTAGAGGCAATAAAAAACGGAGCCCGTCAGGTGGAATGCACTGTTAACGGCATAGGCGAGCGCGCCGGTAATGCCTCTATGGAGGAAATCGTAATGGCGATTAAGACGCGAAAAGATATTTTTAAGGATATTGAGACCTCAATTAACACCAGGCAGATTTATAAAACCTCCAGATTAGTTAGTAAATTAACCGGCTTTGTTGTTGCCCCTAATAAAGCAATTGTGGGAGGCAATGCCTTTCGCCATGAGTCAGGCATTCATCAGGATGGGGTTCTTAAAGAGCGAACCACTTACGAAATTATAAATCCAGAAGACGTTGGTTTTACCGGTAAGGGCATTGTCCTTGGGAAACACTCCGGCAGGCACGCCTTAAACGAGAGACTCGAGGAGTTGGGGTTTAAACTTAATCCCCAGCAACTTGAAAAGGTTAACATCCGTTTTAAGGCCCTGGCAGATAAAAAGAAAAATATTTTTGATGATGATTTAATTTCTATTGTAGAAGATGAAACCATAAGCATTAAACCTGTCTGGAAACTTGCGAGTTTCGTAATTAATTCAGGGACTAACATTACCCCCACTGCTACAGTAACACTGAAATATAAAAATAAAATTCTTTCTGCGCAATCTTCTGGGGATGGGCCTGTAGACGCCTGTTTTAAGGCAATAGATAAAATAACAGGGGTTAAAGGGGAATTGCAGGATTATCGCATTGAGGCAGTTACCAAAGGCAAGGATGCCTTAGGCGAGGTAAGTCTTAAACTGAAAGCCAAAGGCAAGGTAGTGACCAGCCATAGTTTGAGTACCGATATTATTGAATCTTCAATCCTGGCTTATCTTAATGCCCTGAATAAAATTGAAAATCTTTAATCTTAAAAATAGATAGAAGGGTCGATGGTCTATGGTTAATTTGTGCTATAGAACAAATAATTTGACTATCGGCTTTTTATTTTTTTTAGTATAGTTTTAATTATGAAAATCTACGGGGTGTTGGGTTATCCTGTCAAACACAGCCTTTCGCCATCTATGCATAATGCCGCCTTTAAGGCGCTTAAGATAGATGCTGAATATAGATTTTTTGAGGTAGCGCCTTCTGATTTAAATAAATTCTTTGATGCGTTGATGGAAAAAGGCATTTGTGGTTTAAATGTTACAGTCCCTTATAAAGAAAGGGTTATTTCTTTTTTAAGTAGTTTATCCGAAGAGGCAAAATTAATCGGGGCAGTAAACACCATAAAGATTAGCGGCAAAGGGTTAGAGGGCTTTAATACCGACGGGGAAGGTTTTTTAAAACACTTAAAAGAGGACCTGAAATTTGACCCTGCTGGCAAGAATATCGCAGTTATCGGGGCAGGCGGGGCAGCAAAGGCGGTTTCTGTTTATTTAAGCAGGAGGCGTCCTGCGAGAATCTCTATTTATGACGTGGATATACAAAAGGCAAAAAATTTGGTTCATCATTTAAAAGAAAACTTTTCTATCCCCAAGATAAATGCTGCAGAATCTGTTGAAGGACTTGATATCAGACATTGCGAATTATTAATTAACGCTACACCCGTAGGGATGAAGGAATCTGACCCATGTATTGTAAATGAGGGCTTAATTACCGATAAAATCCTGGTGTATGATTTGATTTATAACCCAAAAGAAACAAAACTTCTTAAACTTGCCAGGGAAAAAGGGGCAAGGGTTTCTAATGGTTTGGGCATGCTTTTGTATCAAGGTATGGTTTCTTTTGAAATCTGGACTGGCAGGAAAGCCCCAAAGGCAGTTATGCAAGATGCCCTTAGGGTATAAATAGGGTTTTACAAAATTCATTTGAGCCCTAGTAATCAACAGCCTTTAGGTGAATTTTGTGAAGGGCTGTTTAATATAAAAGGCATGTTGGTAAGAATATTAGTTTTTATATTCGGTTCTATGATAGGTAGTTTTCTGAATGTCTGTATTCATCGTCTGCCTCTTGGGGAATCAGTAGTTAAACCCCGTTCGCATTGCCCTAAATGCAAAAAAATAATTCCCTGGTATGACAACATCCCTTTTTTAAGTTATATCTTTTTAATGGGCCGCTGCAGATTTTGCCGAGAAAAGATCCATTTTAGATATTTTCTTGTTGAATTATTAACCGCGGTAGTTTTTTTAATATTCTATAATCGTTATGGCTTAAGTTATAGTTTTATTTTCTATACTATTTTTTCCTGCGGTTTAATTATCGCTACCTTTGTTGATATTCAGCATCGCATTATACCTGACGAGATTTCCTTAGGCGGTATTATAACAGGTTTTTTACTAAGTGCAATTTCAGGTATACGTCTATCACCTATCACCTATCACCTATCACCTATAGTGGATTCCCTCCTTGGCGTCTTAGTCGGCGGCGGTATCATATGGTTATCGGGATTTATTTTTGACCTTGTCTATTTTAAACTCCTTAAAAAAGGTCCTATCCAGGGCGAGACAGAATCAATGGGCGGAGGCGATGTAAAATTGCTTGCAATGATTGGCGCCTTTTTAGGCTGGAAGGCGGCTATATTTACATTCTTTATTGCCCCGGTTTTTGGCTCAATAATAGGGGTGTTTAATCTGCTCCTTAAAAAAGACCATACCATACCCTATGGCCCATTTCTGTCTTTAGCAGCACTCCTGTCTATATTCTTGCTTGATAAAATAATCCGGATGATTTTTATTTACTAATTTTATTGCAATGTGTTATATTATGTATTATGAATAACCGTTATAAAAAGGTGATTCGATCGGGATATTTAATTTATAAAGGAGGATAATTAGTTATGGTGATTGCATTCACGCGGCAACTTTATGTCTTGATGAAGGCAGGTATCCCGCTGTTAAAAGGCCTACAGATTGTTCTGGCGCAGTTACCTCCTGGAAAATTTAAGGATAGCATAGAGATAATTGTGCAGGATATTCAGGAAGGCAAGAGTTTTTCAGAAAGCCTAAGTTCTGCCCCAAAGTTTTTTTCTCAATTTTATGTCAATATGATTAAGGCGGCAGAGGTAAGCGGCAACTTAACAGGTATATTAAAGGAACTTTCCGAACATCTTATTCAACAGCGCAAGATTACCAGACAGGTAAGCGCCGCAATTATGTATCCGGTTTTTGTCTTGGTGATTGCCGCGGTTATTCTGATTGTGCTATTGATGTTTGTTATGCCTGTTTTTGTGCGTATATTTGAGGATTTAGGCGGTAGCATCCCGGCAAGCACATTGTTTCTGATTAATCTAAGCAGATTTACTGTAAGGTGGGGATGGCTTTTTTTAATCCTGACATTTTTTTCCATTATAATCTTTATTATCGCACATCGTAAGAGCCAGGCAGTAAAATTTATTACAAATATTATTATCTGGCGCCTGCCTTTATTTGGCCATCTTATAAAGACAATGGAAATCGGTAGGCTGTGTCGCACACTCGGGACCCTTTTATCCAGCGGCGTAACATTGGTAAAAGGCCTGGATGTATTATTGGATACGACAACAGGAGTTTTATTGCGCAATGCCTTAGGGGATATCAGGCTTAAGGTTGAGCAGGGAAAAACCCTTTCAGGGGCAATGGAAGAGACAGGTGTGTTTCCTATAACCCTGGTAAAGATGATTCAGGTAGGAGAGGAAAGCGGTAAAATCGCTGATTTATTTATAGATGCCGCAGATGACTATGAAGAAGAAGTATCTTTTTCCATTTCAGGGATGCTTTCTTTGCTTGAGCCCCTTTTGATTGTGGCAATGGGCGTTGTAGTTGGTTTCATCGTAGTATCTTTATTCTTCCCGATATTTACCATAAGCGGCCTGGTCAGGTAATTGTCAGAATTGTTTATATTGATATGAAAAAAGGATTTACCTTAGTTGAAATTCTTGTATCTTTGCTATTGTTAGCCCTTGGCATGGTTTCTTTGTTTAACCTTTTTCCTCTGGGGCTTGGGTCTTTATCTTATAGCAGGCGCATAAACGCAGTTTCCCTTTTAGCACAGAAGAAATTGGAAGAGATAAAATCGCAAAAAGAAGTTACCTTCGGAGTCTCAAGTGGAAAGGAGGGCGATTTAGAATGGAGTATCTCTTTAAGCCCATTAAAGTTAAAAGAAGATATAGAAGTTATTTATGTGCAACTGGACATAAATTTTAATTTTCAATCCGCGGCTAAAACAGAGCGTTTCGTTACTTATTTAGCCAAAGATTGATAAAGAATTATTACATATAGATACCCTTTGAGAAAGATTAAGCGGTTTAACAATTTAGCAATGCGGCAATTTATAAATAAAAAAGGTCAGTCTCTGGTGGTAGTCATAACTGCATTAACAATGCTTTTTATCATTGGACTGGCCTTTTTTGTTCTCTCGCAAGCAGAAAGGGTCTCAAGTATCAGGCATCTGGATTCTATCAGGGCGCGCTACATTGCTGAGGCAGGTATAGCATATGCCCAGCAGGTTTTAAAATTAGACAGAAACACTAACCTTATTGATTCTTTAAAAGACATAACCTATGAACATTTTAAAGGTGACGAAGTTGACTTAGACCAGGACGGTCAAACTGAAAGCAGGTGGTTTAATGTCAATGATAGCCAGGGTAATTTATGCGGGCGTTTTGCTATAAAGATTACAGATGAGGCCTCAAAGATGAACCTTAACAGCACATCTATCGGTGCCTTAAAGCAACTTTGTAGTAATCTGGGTATGGATAGCGCAAAAACTAATGCCATTGTCTCTAAGAGGCCTTTTAATGCCATTGAACAGTTAGGTGTTATTTTAGGAAAAGATGATTTTAAACATAGCAAGGATTTTTTTACAGTTTATTCATTAGATAAGGAAATAGATTTAGACAGAAGAAGAAGGAGTTATTTAAATAGCGCATCAGCCCAGGTGCTTCTTGAGGCATTTTTATCCGCAGGGATTAATAATGCCTATCAGAAAGCCGCAAATTTAAAAGATGCCTCAGATGGTGACTTAGCGCAAACAGTCTTTGATAAATTCGTCTTGGAGAATCTTGCGCCAAACGGGCTTATTGAGCCAGGTGGCTGGCGCAATGTAGGAGGCTTTTACGAAGCCCAGGCAGGAAGCAGCGCAGGCAGATTTGTCTGGTCAAACCTTGCGCTTGAAGATGGCGAGTATTTTTGTTTTCTGTATGGGCCAGATGCCAGCGATGTGGTAGGGGAGGTTGAAGGTAAATATATATATTCCGGGGATGGACTGATAAATAAAGTTAAAGTTGAAGGCGGCGGATTCAGCCTTCAGATAAAACCTGCAAAAGACAGGTTGAGCCGTTTTTCGCACATTGAACTTGAAGGGCTTGCTCCAAAGAGCGGTTTAACAAGAAAAGTTGTAACAGGTGTAGAGGCGGTGGTTATAAATGAATTGATGGTTAAGCCGGCAAAAGAAATAACAATAGATGCCCCGGATATCCTGCCAGCAGAAACATTTCGTTACACATTCACTCAACTTAAGCCCGGAGATTACTATATAGTGGTTTTGGCTAAGAAGACAGGTGGTTTGGTTGGAGACGTAACTATTTATGGAGATTCAGCCAGCAATCTGCGCGACGGTGATTATTTTCCGCTTGTGCGCAATGTTAATAGTTCAGGAGACCTTACAATAGAAATAAAAAATAATTCACTTGGCACATCTACGTTTAGAGGCATTAAGATTCTTCAAGAGCCAGATGCAGAATTCATTGAGGTTCTGAATCTTTCGCCAAGCGAAATTGATTTAAGCAAATTTTATTTTGAGGTTTTTAACCTGCAGGGTGAACTTGTTCCTGGTTGGCCAGGCCGCATACCAGATGGGACGACCTTAGGTCCTTATCAATATCTGGTTTTTACTGTAGATAATACAGATGTTGCGCCTACCCCGGTGCGCCTAAGAAATAACGGACTCTGTTTTAAAAAGGTCTGGGGGTTTAACGGTACAGGGCTTATTTTTGATGAATACTCCGATACTATAGATAAGAATTTTGATTTATTGCCTGATGTAGGGGCAAGGGTGATACTTAGGGATGCCTCTGGCAGGCAGGTAGATGCTGTGGAGTATCAGGGGTTTCAGGTGAGCGACTTTATTAGTTTAGAACGCGGCTGCCCTGCTATAAAATCTGATTCTGACGGAAACGGATTTTTTGATGGGTGGTATGCCTCAGAGGATAAAAATTTAGCCACGCCTTCTTCAATTAACGAAAATATAGGAATGTATACCTTTAACCAGCAGACAGGTGAGCGTATCAAGCATTCTCCAGGTGAAATAATTGTTTTTAATCGTAATCTTAGCGGCTTATCGGAAGTGCTTGAGCTGTCTTCTTCTAGAAATTGGGAAAAATTTTCAATTTTAGATTTAAGCAGGATGGCCGATAGATTTAGTTCAGAGGCAGTTGACTTAAACCTCTCAGGAAATTATAAGGGAGGCGATTTTAAAGAGATAAAAGGTGCATTTGAATCAACCAGGATAGGAGAATCCGGGGTATGGGAATTTTCAGATATTCATACAGGGAATTATTTGTTAAGCATATCAAGCGAAAATTTTAGCGCAGAGGGTCAAAGGATTGAGGTCTCATATAAGGGCAGCCAGGAAGGAGAATTTAGTATTCCTTCTTCTTTATTGTTTGCTAACGGCATTGCATTTTACGGCAGAGTGGAATTGACAGGGGATGACCTTTGCCCCTTACAGTTAAAAATTATTAATGCATCAGACGTCAAATTAAGAATTAATGCAATACGCCTTGAGCCCGTTTATTCAGTTCCAGGCCGCATAAATATAAATACTGCTAAGGCAGAAGTTTTAAAAGCAGTTTTTGATTCAGATAAATTAGTTAACAATATTATCTCCAATAGGCCCATAGGAATGAAAGACGGCCGTAAATTAGGTATTGGGGAGTTGTTTCTATTGGATGAGGCATATTTACCTTTTTATAATTCTCTTACTGTAAAGTCAGATGTATATGAGATAAATTCTCGGGGAGAATATTTTAAGAATAATAACACCTTAGCCTATCAAACCATCCGCGCTGTAATAGAGCGGGGAGACTAACGGAAAATAGGGACGCAGAAAATAGGGACGTTTCTATTTTTTTTTTGAAGCTGAAAATTAAAAAAAATAGAAACGTCCCTATTTTCTGCGTCCCTATTTTCGTCCCTATTTTTTCATAACCCATTGTAATTTATTAATTTAAGATTCTAATAAAATAACCTACTTTTACCCGCCAACTCGCTAACTCGCCAACTCGCTAACCTTATTAGTATTGAGTATTGTGTAATGCGTATTGTGTAATGTGTAATGAATAATGAGTAATTATCTGTGGATTATAATCACGGATTTAACGGATTTTAAAACGGATTACCACGGATTGTTTTAGTTACCCTTGATTATTAGTATTGAGTATTGCGTATCCGTTTAATCCGTGTGGCTTTTTAATCCGTTTAATCCGCGTCTTTTAATCCGCGTTAATCCGTGTTTCTTAATCCGTGTTAATCCGTGATTAAATCACTGTAATCATTCTTCAAAAATAAATCTTGACAAATATAAAAAAAATATTTAAGATAGTCTCAACTAGTATCAAATATATTCAATGTACATCAAAAATATTTAAATTATTTAAGATGCATTAAAAGTGATGCGGTAATATGTCAAGACAGAAAATAGCAAAGTTTCTTCTGTTTCAAGAGACAAAAAGTCTGTTAGCAAAAATGGGACAATGTTTTATATGTCTTGACCCAAGATCGTTTAAC
>Ga0078972_1007316_pt1 | contig 24719 bp, 16 predicted proteins | sample YelNatPaOPGAMG01_FD_67568 | JGI IMG/M metagenome (GOLD analysis project Ga0078972, IMG submission 67568) | Hot spring thermophilic microbial communities from Obsidian Pool, Yellowstone National Park, USA - OP-RAMG-01 (SPADES assembly) (version 2) | ecosystem: Environmental > Aquatic > Thermal...
TGTTAGTCTGGTGGTATATGATGTATTAGGCAGGGAGGTAATAGCGATAAAGGACAAAGAGCAAACTGCCGGGTATTATGAGGAGCGGATAGATGGGACGAGATTATCCAGTGGAGTATACATATATCGTTTATATGCGAAGTCAACAGATGGTGGTAAGGTATTCACATCCACAAGGAAGATGGTAGTAATGAAGTAGGAGTTTTAAAGGAAGATATTCTTTCAAGCAAATGCGGATATATAGGAACATAAATTTGGCATGGTTCCAAGATAGCGAAACAAAGATAATATTTTATTGTTCCAATAAGATTTTCCATAATTATTATTTATGCAAATTAAATTGAGTTCTCAGTTTTTCAATTCGATCTTAGATCTTATTTTTTCAGTTCATGTGTCTCTTTTAAATTAGCTTTACACTCAATAACAATGTTATATTAAAACTTTTCAATAAAATATGAATTCGTAAGCACGAAAAATCACATACATTGAAGGATGGTTTAAAAACTTGGAAGCTAAAACTAGTTGGATAAATTATTTACTCAACCACCATTCTGGATCCTGTTTATCTCTATCTTTCCATATCTCAAAGTGTAGAAGAGCTCCAGCAACAGTTTCTCCACTTTTTCCTATTACTGTACCTTCTTTGATCGATTGAGACTCGGTTACAAAAATATCTGATAAATGTGCATATACTGTACGATAGCCACTATTATGATTCAAAATAACAACATTGCCAAAACCTGGTATAAAGGAAACCACAGCTACTTCTCCATCTGCAACCGCAAACACATCTGATCCGAAAGGTGTTGCGATATCTATGCCCGTATTATGTGTTACTGTTTTCAGAACGGGATGCACCTGTTTACCAAAGTGCGATTGAATTACACCGCTCGTTACGGGCCAGCTAAGTTTCCCTTTCCGAGTAATAAATGTATCATTAGCATCTGGTGAGCTGGCAGAAGATATTCTTCTTCGATCTTTTGCTTCTTGCGATTCTCGTTTACGCCGTTCTGCTTCTTCTCGCTCTTTTCTAATTCTTTCTTGTTCAATTAACTGAGCAATTATTCGCTCAATTTGTTTAAATGCTTCTGTTTTTCTATTTAGCTCGGTTTGATATACCTTTTTATTACTTCGAATTTTGGCTAACATTAATCGTTGTTTTTTAAAAGTGGTCTCTAATTTCTTTTCCTCCTCAGATTTTTCGGCAATCAAATTCCTTTCGTTGTCCAGCTGTATTTGGAGTTGTTCCCTTCTTAATTCCAGTTCAGTCTTATTATCCAGTATTGCTTGCAGGTCTTTCTGTCTTTGTTCTGAAAATTTCTTAAAGTAATGTATCCTGATTATTAATTGATTTATTGACTGGGACGAAAAAAGCAGTTCAATGTCGTATATTCTGCCTCTTTTATAAAGAGATTCTACATAATGCGCATAGTGTAACTTAAGGAATTGAATACGTTTCTCGAGATCCGCGATGGCTTTTTTAGTAATGTCGATCTCCTGTGCAATGTTAAGTTCTTCCTCACGTAATTTCCGAATCAATTTTCTGATTAATGTTGTTTGACGCTCAATGTCGTCCAGATTTTCTAGCGTGATTTTTTCTTTTTTCTCACTCTCTTTCAGTTTTTTTTCAAAAGCCTGTATATCACTTCTTATTTTTTTTAGTTCTTTTTCTTTTACTCTTATTTCCTGCTCTGTTCTCTGTACATTTGCATGCAAAACACAAGCACACAGAACGCACAGCCACAGATTTTTGAGTAAAATCTTCATTGCCAGTAAACCTTCTCAGCACTCTCTGGAATATCAAATGTAAATCCGGCGAAATTATTGTTTAAGTCTACATTTGAATAGAACATAGATATTCTTTGCCTTTCCTGAGGCTTTGTCATTCTAATTTCATGTGGTATTAACACACCTCCAACAGTCTGAAAATCTCCAAAACTCTCTTCCATCATAATTTTTCCTCTTCTATCGAGAAACTGTAGCTTAATAATGTTATGTGTTTCCGGATTTATATAGTACTTTTTCGTACCATTATTCATTTCATAAATAAAAACATAATTACCATCTTCTATTTTCTTATAATCTGGTTCCCTATTATCGTTTTTAGCAAACGTGCCACCTGAAAATAGATTTATTAGATCATCAAATTCTAATTCAACACGCAAAATTTTTGAGATATTTTCAGCATTCGAAGACCCGTAGATAACTTTATTATCAAAGCTATTATAAAAGATGAACCCGCTTCGCGTAATCAGTCCTACTCCGATTCTGATACCGAATGGGCCCTCAATGCTTATCATAATCGAATCCGGCTTTCTAATTTTCAATTCGAATGAAGCTGTTTGTGAAATATTCGTTGTTTCCAGCGAAATAACTCCGTCACACTTCATTGAGTAAATTGCCAGCTGATTCTTTTGCAATGTCTTTTCGACTATATGATAATCAATATCTGAAATAACTAATTTTTTGTTACTACAACCAAATCCAGAACATATAACACAAAAAATTGTTAGCTGAAGAAAATACTTATTCATTTGATTTCTCAATGTCGATCTTTAACTTAAGTAACGTATTTTTTGGATCCATATCTAATGATTTCTTCCAGAACTGCATTGCTTTTTCTTTGTAACCAATTTTAAAGTATACGTCTCCCATATGTTCATATACAACCGAAGTTGCATTTCCTGTTTCAATAGCTTTCTCAATATATTGTGCTGATTCATAAAATTTTCCCATTTTGAAAAGTATCCACCCATAAGTATCAAGATAGGCAGCATTATCAGGCTCAGCGGTTATTGTTTTTTCGGACATTCTCAAAGCGTACTCCAGTTGTACACCTCGCTCTGCAAGACTGTAACTGTAGTTATTCAATATTATTGCTGAGTTTGTATCAATTCTTAATGCTTCCTCGTAAAGTGAATCACTCCTATCATATTTATGCAGACCATCAAGTGTTAATGCGAGTGTACCAATCACATTAATATCCTTTGGATTTAATTCATAAGCCTTTTCTAAAGGATGCACAGCTTCCTGTTGTTTTTCAATGCGTGTAAGTGCTAAGCCTTCCAGAAAATAAAACCTAAAGTCCTTTTCAAATAATGATTGTGGAGTTTTTATAATTTGAAGCACACTATCGTACTTATCTTGCTGGAAAATTGTGTACGCATAATACCACCACCCATCGGGATTTTGACTTTCCATGTTTATTACTTTCCTAAAATACAAACTTGCATCAGAATATTTGTGTTGATTAAATGCTATTGCTCCGAGGTACCAGTAAGGTCTCCAGTCATTTTCCATCTGTTCTTTTAGATCCTCAAAAATTACTTTAGCTTTCTCAATTAAAGTTGAATCTTTTTCTGCAAGACCCAAAATTCCAATTCCTATTCTTAACTTGAACTCAGGATTGCTCACACCTTTGCTTAAGAGATATTCGTAGAGATGCATGGCATTTTGAAATTTTTTCTGATCAAGATAAACGTCTGCCAGAGTTGCAATTGCATCGTAATCAGATGAATCCCTTTCCACAATGGTTCGCAATAACGATTCTGCATCATCAAACTTAGCGCCTTTAATATATATAGCAATCAAATTTTTTTGAAGCATCCTGTTATCAGGATCAAGTTCAAGCATCCTTTTTATCTTTGCTTCTGCCTCTTGCAATTTCCCAAGTGAAAAATAAATCTGGGCACATTGAAAAAGTATATCAAGCTGAGTATCATCTGTTTCCAAAATTTTGTTATATATTTCCAGAGCTTTATATGGATCTGTTATCTGATAAAGATTTGCCAGCATTATCCATGCATTTTCATTGCTGGAATCCATTTCTACAATTTCTTCGTAAACTTGAATTGCCGAACTCACTCTTGAAGCACTTAGATAGATATTAGCCAAATTTTCTCTGTACTTTATGCTTTTAGGCTCCATAAGGATAGCCTTTTTTGCTTCCTCTATAGCACTTTCAAAATCTCCTCTTATAGCATAGTCCCTAGAAATAGCATAGTAAATTGCAGCATTTGGTTCAGCCTGCAATGCTTTTTGATATTCTAAAATTGCGTCAGCATAAAGGCCCTTGGCATCCAAAGATGCGCCTTCTATAAAATGGAGCAAAGCTTTATCTCTTTTTATTTCGTCGGATTCCAGCTTTTCTTTTTTGACTGGCTTTTCCAGAGCCGATTGCTTCTTTGCTCCACAACCAGCCATAAGAAGGCAAGCAAAACAAGTTAAAATTACAATTTTATGGCATCTCATATTAAATTAAATATATTGAAAGAGTGCTCTACTTACAAGGTCAACAAATTTTTATATTCAAAATATTATATCTTTTTTGAATAGAATGTCTGCTCATTTTTATCATCTTGCTATTGCATGGAATTGGGAATACGATCGAGGATTTCTGAATTGCATAAAATCTAAGGCAGGTGAAAACAACATTTCATTATTGGAAATTTCAAAAGAAAATGTAGAGTTTGTTCTTGAACAGCTCAAAAATAAAAATATATCTTTTAAGAATTTTCTCGATCGTGCTTCTGATGAAGACGAATCATTCCAGCCGTTAGTTCAATACTTGAAAACTTTGGACACTGACATCCCTTATCAAATAAATCCACCTCATTTACAACAGCGAGCTGCAGATAAAGCAACCATGCATCTTGAATTCTTATCCAATGGTATAGAGGTTCCATACACAATAATAATTTCACCTTACACTGCAAGCGATGAATTACAATTATCAGTAACAGATCTTGCTAAGTTAGGTAGGCCTTTCATAATAAAACCTGCAAACACAACAGGAGGCGGGATTGGAGTTGTAACAGGTGCGGAAACATTAAGAGAAGTTCTCGAAGCCAGACAGTGTCATAAAAATGACAAATATTTATTGCAAGAAACAATACACCCTAAGATAATCAACGGCAAACGAGCTTGGTTTAGAGTGTTCTATGCTTTCGGGAATATATTTCCTTGCTGGTGGGACGATCAAACGCACATATACGCAACTGTTGAAACTGAAGAAGAATTACGGTTTAGTTTGCAAAACCTCAGACAAATCACAGCAAATATTCAAAAAATTTGCAGATTGGATTTCTTTTCAACTGAATTGGTATACACATCGGACGGAAGATGCGTTGCCGTAGACTACGTTAACGAAATGTGTGATATGCGCCTTCAATCCCAGGCTTACGATGGCGTGCCAGATGCTGTAGTTGAGGCAATCGTTATAAGCTTAATAAATTTTGTTAAAAAAGATAAATGAATTTTAATATAATTTTTTATTGTTACTCTTGACTTTAATAATGTCTATTGATAACTTAAACTTGTATATTTATTGATATAAATAACATTTTAATGTAAAATTTTATGGGGGCTGTATGGTTCTCAAAAATAAAGAATGTGTTTGGAGAAAATTTGGTGTTTTCTTCGTAGCTATTTCTTTTATTCTAATGGGTTGTGGCGAGGTGGAAGAGGTAACCCAGGAGGAACAGCCACAGGGTAAAAAACCGATGCTAACACAAGCTTCAAAAGAAGCAGAAGATCCTATGGAGGAAGTTTTAAGGAATTTTGTCGGGGATCTGGAGACGACCTCAGAATCTAAATCTTCGGGAAAACTTGCCCCAGCACAAATGGCTCAGTACGAAAAGGAAATGGAGCAGTTACGTACTGAAAACACCGAATTAAAGCAAAAGTTAATTAAATTGGAACAGGAAAATAGAGGTATTAATGCGAGGTTGGCTGAAGTAGAAGCAAAGTATGCGGCGGAAAAGTTGCGAGCCGATAAGGCAGAAGAACTTGCCAAAGGCACTGCAGTAGCAGTCCAGCCTCCGACAGTTCAGCCTTCGGTTGAAGAACCTTCTGAACCTGCTCCAACAGCAGCTGTTACAATCTCATCGTCAACATATGATGAGGCAATAAAAGCATTCAATTCCCATAAGTATAAGGAAGCTGAAACAAAATTCAAAGCTTTAGCCGAGAGTGCAGACAATCCAAAAGTGAAAAACAGAGCAACATACTGGCTTGGAGAAACATATTATGCAACAAAACGATATAAAGAAGCTCTAAATAAATTCCAGGAGACTCTCAAATATAAGCAATCGGAGAAAAAAGCTGACGCTCAATTCATGATAGCACAAACTTATGAACGTTTAGGAGATGTAGCGAAAGCTAAAGCGGCTTATGAGAAATTTATAAAGAACTACCCAATGAGCAAAAATATAAAGCGTGCAAAAGATAGATTATCAAAGCTTTAAAATATTATTGCCAATCATTAAAAGCCCTGTTAGGTAAAACCCGGCAGGGCTTTTTTATTTTCTTGAATCTATGCCAGGACGTTGGTATATTTGACAATACAACCAAGTAATAATAATCTATATGAGTAAGTCACTTACAAAGTATGTTTGCCAATCCTGTGGATATGTTTCTCCAAGGTGGATTGGAAAATGTCCGAATTGTGGAGAATGGAATACTTTTGTTGAAGAACTTGCCACTACTTCCAAAGCGTCACGCAGATTAAATGTAACTTCAAAGCTAAAGCCAGTTTCTCTGGAGGAAATTGAAAAAGAGAATATTCCTCGCATCAAATCATCACTGGATGAATTTGACCGCGTTCTTGGCGGTGGCTTAGTACCCGGCTCACTTGTTTTGCTTGGAGGTGATCCAGGAATCGGCAAATCGACTCTTATGATGCAAATTGCAATAGCATTAAAAGAACTTGCCATACTTTACGTTACAGGTGAAGAATCAGTTCAGCAAATTAAATTAAGAGCCGAAAGATTGGGAGGTGGTAAGGCTAAAAACATTATGTTATTTGCTGAGACAAATATTGACTTGATACTTGATATAATCGAAGCAGGGAATCCGGATCTGGTAATAGTAGATTCCATACAAACCATGTATAGACCTGGACTCGAAAGTGCTCCGGGTAGCGTAAGTCAAGTCAGAGAATCTGCTGCTTTGCTGCTTCGCCATGCAAAAACAAAAGGTATTCCTATCATCATTGTGGGTCATGTTACCAAAGAAGGAACTATTGCAGGTCCCAAGGTAATAGAACATATGGTTGATACCGTTCTGCAGTTTGAGGGCGAATCGCATTATGCTTACAGAATACTTAGAGGGTTAAAGAACCGGTTTGGTTCAACTAACGAAATTGGTATTTTTGAGATGCATGATAATGGTTTAAGAGAAGTAATGAATCCATCTGAAATCTTTTTATCTGAGCGACATTACGGAACATCGGGATCGGCGGTGGTAGCGAGCATAGAGGGTTCGCGTCCCATACTTGTTGAAGTTCAGGCGCTTGTCACACCGACCAATTACGGATTACCCCAGCGTATATGTACAGGTTTCGATTCAAGACGACTTTCCTTGCTACTCGCAGTGCTTGAGAAAAAAATTGGAATGAATCTTGGTCAGCAAGATGTTTTTGTAAACGTAGCAGGTGGAATCAGACTTGATGAACCTGCAGTAGATCTTGGTATTGCCACTGCAATTGCATCGAGTCTGAGAGATATTCCTGTTGATTCTTCTTCTGTTGCTGTCGGAGAAGTTGGATTGGGTGGCGAAGTAAGAACAATAAGCCATATTGAGAAAAGAATAGGTGAAGCTAATAAACTGGGATTTAAGCGTATAATAATACCACAAAACAATCTGAGGTCACTAAAGATAAACGGAGAAATTGAAATAATCGGGGTGGACAGTATCGGCAAAGCCCTTGAGGTATTACTAGGATAATTGTTCAAGAATTAAAAAAGAAATTGAATTTCAACTAATCGATATTAATCTTTGAATAATCTCCATGGAAGGAACAATTAAGTATGAGCAGGTTAATTCTTGCAACAAGAAATAATCACAAGATAAAAGAAATAAAGTCGATATTAAATGATCTCAACATAGATATACTAACACTTACTGATATAGATTCCAATATCGTTCTCCGAGAAGATGGTACCAGTTTTGAAGAAAACGCATTACAGAAAGCCAGAGCAGTTTACAATGCTACAGGCATTTTATCCATGGCAGATGATTCGGGAATTGAAGTATTTTATCTGAATAATAGGCCCGGGGTTTTTTCCTCTCGCTATTCAGGAGAAAATGCAACCGATGAAATGAACAATAAAAAATTACTTTCCGAATTGCTTGGTGTTCCGCCCCGTAGAAGGCGAGCTCAATATCGTTGTGTTGTAGCATTAGTTGGCAAAAACATAGAAAAACTCACCGAAGGTAAATGCACAGGCCGAATTACCGAGCAACCACGTGGTAGAAATGGGTTTGGTTACGACCCCATTTTTATACCCGATGGGTATGAAAAAACCTTCGGAGAACTTGATCCGGCTGAGAAAAACAGAATTAGCCATCGTGCACAGGCTATATTAAAAATGCGTAAATTTGTAATCGAAAACATTAATATACTTATGTAAATATTTTTAATTGAAAAACCTTGACTAAGTCATCGATTCTTTTTATTATGCACGGCGAGGTATATTTTATAAATTGAATAAGGCATATTAAATATGACTGATAACCAACTACAACATATGCTTTTGTTTAATGGAATGTCTCCTGAAGAAATTTCACAAATCGCAAAGTCCTTTAAGGAAGAACAATTTAAAGCCGGTACGGTGATTTTTGATGCCAACGTCCCTGCAGATAAAGCTTATTTGATAAAACAAGGTAAAATTAAAGTTACACGCGTCACTTCTTTTGGAGAAGAAACTACACTTGATATTCTAAATACGGGAGAGGTTGTAGGTGAATTAGCTTCTCTGGATGGAAAAGTTCGTTCAGCACGTGCTGTTTGCGAAGAAGATTCAATATTGCTATCTATAGATAAATCAGAATTCGAGAAATTAGTAAGGTCAAATCAAAAGATTGCCTTTAACCTTCTAAGGGAATTGAGTGATCGAATAAGAAAAGCAGATGATAATATTGTAAAACAGCTCGAACAACAGCGCATAGCCATTGAAAGTAGATTTACCAGGCTTCACAAATTAATGGAAGCCAGCAAATCAATTAACTCTACAATAGAACTCGACAAGCTTCTTGGAATAATTCTTGACGCCGCTGCACAAAGCATACAAGCTGATAGAGGAACATTATACCTTGTGGATGAAGAAAAAGGTGAGCTGTGGTCCAAAATAGCTCACGGAACTGGAATGATCGAAATACGACTTCCACTTGGAAAAGGCTTGGCTGGATATGTTGCAAAGTCTGGAGAGGCTGTAATAATTCCAGATGCATATGCAGACTCAAGGTTTAATCCAGATATCGATAAACAAACAGGATATCACACACGAAACATGCTTTGTATGCCCCTAAAAAATAAAGAAGGAAAGATAATCGGTGTATTCCAGCTTCTAAATAAAAAAGAAGGTTGCTTTGATAAAGATGATATTGAGTTAATCGATGCGCTATCCGCACATGCTGCTGTCGCAATTGAAAATGCGAGAATGGCTCAGGAAATGGTCAAGAACGAACGCCTCTCCGCAGTAGGACGCATGGCGAGTGTAATTATACATGATATAAAGAACCCGATGGCAACACTCCGAGTGTACGCTCAGGTGATGAAGAAAAAATCAGGTAGTGAAGAAGCAGCAAAACTGGCAGATGAAATGATTCGACAGGTCGACAGATTTGTAAATATGACTCAGGAGATACTGGATTTTACCAGAGGAGTTAGTTCAAGCAATCTCAAGAAACTTGAATTCTCCGAAGTAATGAAAAATGTTCTTGATTTCATAGAAAAAGATTTAGAAAAGAATAATATTAAACTAATCAGAAATGAACAATTCAAAGGAATAGTCGAATTAGATCAAGATAAAATTGAACGCGTTTTCTACAATATCGCCAGCAATGCACGCGATGCGATGCAAGAAGGCGGCACGCTAACAGTATCAACTACAAAAGAGGATTCTTACGTTCGAATAGATTTTACTGATACAGGTACAGGAATGCCCGAAGAAGTTAAAAATCACATTTTTGAGCCGTTTGTAACCTACGGGAAAAAACACGGTACAGGACTTGGAATGGCAATAGTCAAAAGAATCATTGACGATCACAAAGGGAAAATAGAAATCAAAAGTGAATTGGGTAAAGGCACTACGGTAACTGTATATTTACCTGTATCAGAATAGAAAAATTTTCTCGAAAAAAGTTTATATCTCTCTTAATAATAAGTCATATTTTAATTAAAATTCGCGAGTAAGATCATGAACAAATATCTTAAGCTACTCATTTCAATCGCGATCCCGTTAATTATTGGATACCTGGGTTCTTTTTTTACAGCCGTTTCTGTTACTGATTGGTACACTACAATAAACAAACCACCCTTCAATCCACCTAACTGGATATTTGCACCTGTTTGGACTTTATTGTTTATCTTGATCGGATTATCATTTTACCTGGTATGGTCTAAAGATTTTGCACAGAAAAAAAAGTTATGTCTTACTATTTATTCCATACAACTAATTCTTAATCTACTGTGGTCTGCACTGTTCTTTGGATTAAGAAATCCATTACTGGGTTTAGTAGAAATTTTTGTCTTGTGGTTATCAATTATTACTAACATCACTGTATTCTACAGAATATCTCGAGCTTCAGGTTATCTTTTAATTCCATACTTGCTGTGGGTTAGCTTCGCAACTATCTTAAATTTCTCAATAGTCATTTTGAATTAGTTGCCTAAAAATGAAAAAGTAAATCCAATTACGTCAAATTGGTTGGCATAAATTGCAAAAGGTTTAAGATTAGTTCTATCCACAAAATTTATATTCCCATAGAAATTACAGAATACATAAGTTATTCCTCCACCTACTGCATTTTAAATACCTTCTTTCTATCTTATAAATTAAGTCTACTTTTCAATTGAAAGGAAATAAAAATGCCTGAAACTGTTTTGGATAAATTCTTGCGATATGTCAAAATCGACACCCAATCAAAGGAAGACTCTGATACATACCCAAGCACAGAAAAGCAATTCGATTTGCTTAACCTTCTGGTGAAGGAACTAAAAGAGCTTGGCTTACTAGACGTTGAGATTGATAAGTACGGCTATGTTACAGCTACGCTTCCAGCAAATATTGCCACAAGGGCTCCTGTTATAGGTTTTATTGCACACGTGGATACTTCCCCTGAGGTAAGTGGTGCAAATGTGAAACCACAGGTTATCAAAAACTATCAAGGTGGTGATATTGTGTTGCCAGGTGATCCTGGTGTTGTTATACGGGAATCCGAAAATCCAGCTCTTAAAAATGCCATAGGCAGAACCATTGTCACAAGCGACGGCACCACCCTGCTTGGTGCAGATGATAAGGCTGGAATTGCAATTATAATGACAGCGTTAGAAACCCTGGTTAACAACCCTCACATTCTACACGGTGAAATTAAAGTAGCCTTTACTCCAGATGAAGAAATCGGTGCTGGAACAAAGTTCTTTGATATAAAAAAATTCGGAGCACAGTTTGCTTACACAGTAGATGGTGATGCTCCCGGTGAATTGAATAAAGAAACATTCAGTGCCAACCTTTGCACAATAACCGTTCACGGAAGAGATATTCATCCTGGCACTGCAAAAGGTATAATGGTTAACTCAATAAGAGTTATTTCTGAAATTATATCTCGACTGCCAAAAGATGTAGCTCCTGAGACTACTGAAAATTATCAACCTTATATTCATCCATATGTATTAGAAGGTAGTGTTGGAAAATCAACTGCAAAAATTCTTTTCAGAGATTTCAAAACCGAAGGCCTCGAGGATTTAAAGAAAATAGTTGAGCAAATTACTAACGAAGTGCAAGCTTTATATCCAAAAGCTAAAATAGAAGTTCAGGTAACCGAACAATACAGAAACATGCGTGAAGGCTTAGAGCAAGATCCAAGGGTCATAGACTACCTTTTCGAAGCAACAAAACGCGCAGGACTTGAACCCGTGTGGAGACCTATTCGTGGCGGAACAGATGGTTCCAAATTAACTGCAGCCGGCCTTCCTACTCCGAACATCTTTACTGGCGGGGCTAACTTCCATAGCAAAACCGAGTGGGTAAATGTATGGGGCATGGAAAAAGCAGTCGAAACAATTATCAACCTAGCTCAAATATGGGTAGAAAGAAGCAAGTAAAATTTATTGCATACTTGTCAAACACAGAAGTTATAAAATACTAAGAGGAATAGTTATGAAAAAAACCTCACAGTTCATACAACTTCCAGAAAATGCTTACAAAGTTCTTAAAGCTGGCGAAGAATATAAACCCATATTACGCCCCAACAAAACATATCCCGAGGTGACTCGCTATTCAGTATTTTGGGGAATTATTATGTCGGTTATCTTCTCTGCAGCTGCTGCTTACTCAGGATTAAAAATAGGGCAAGTTTTCGAAGCTGCAATTCCTATTGCAATTCTTGCCGTTGGTATAAGTGCGCTTACAAAGAAGGAAAATAGTCTGGGGCAAAATGTAATTATTCAATCAATAGGTGGTGCGTCTGGAGTAATAGTAGCTGGAGCAATTTTTACCATTCCAGCACTTTATATCTTGAATCTTCCAACAAGCTACTTCCAAATGTTCATTGCATCTTTACTTGGTGGATGCCTGGGAATTTTATTCATTATTCCTTTCCGAAAGTACTTTGTTAGAGAAATGCACGGCCATTTGCCATTTCCCGAAGCAACTGCGACAACCGAAATTTTGGTTGCTGGAGAAAGAGGAGGTAAACAGGCAACTGTATTAGTGATAAGCGGTATCATAGGTGGCTTGTTCGATTTTCTCTTTAGTGCATTTGGAGCATGGTCAGAAGTTGTTACAACAAGAATATTCAATTGGGGTCAAACTCTATCGGATAAATTGAAGCTCGTTTTTAAGCTCGATGTCTCAGCAATGATACTTGGACTTGGTTATATTATCGGATTGAAATACGCGGTAATTATATGCGCTGGTTCTTTTCTTTCCTGGTTTGTAATTGTACCTCTCGTGTTCGAATTCGGTCAACATCTTATAGCACCACTTGGTACGTTAACCACAAAGCTCATTGCAAATATGACACCTGAGGAAATCTTCCGCACTTATGTACGTCAAATAGGGATAGGCGGAATAGCTATGGCGGGAATTATTGGAATTATTCGCTCATCAAAAATAATTAGCGGGGCAATTTCACTTGCCTACAAAGAGATTGTACATCACAAATCAAAAGCCGTATCTAAACTAAGAACCCAGCTCGATATTCGAATGCTTTGGGTTGTTACTCTTTTACTAATAACTGCACTGGCAATATTTGCATTTTTTGCTTTAGGAGTCGTACCATCTGTTACACAAGCTATTGTTGCACTGCTTGTTGTAATTGTCATTTCGTTTCTATTTACTACTGTTGCTGCTAATGCGACTGCAATTGTCGGCACAAATCCAGTTTCAGGTATGACTTTAATGACACTGATTCTCGCGTCATTGATTCTTACTCAAATTGGTTTGAGTGGTGAATCTGGTATGCTGAGTGCGCTTATCATAGGAGGTGTGGTTTGCACTGCATTATCTGTTGCAGGAGGTTTCATCACTGACCTGAAGATTGGTTACTGGATTGGCTCAACGCCAAGAAAGCAGGAAACGTGGAAATTTCTGGGCGTTTTGATTTCCTCAGCAACTGTTGGAGGAGTTATCCTGATTTTGAACCAGACTTACGGATTCACGGGCGAAAAGGCTATGGTTGCTCCACAAGCAAACGCTATGGCAGCAGTAATTAAGCCCCTAATGCTAAATGCCGAAACGCCATGGGTACTCTACTTAGTCGGAGCAGTTATTGCGCTAATTCTTGTATTGTTGAAAATTCCTCCCTTGCCTTTTGCACTCGGAATGTATATTCCACAGGAACTTAACACACCTTTGCTTGTTGGCGGATTACTGGCATGGTTTGTATCGAGCAGAACAAAAGATGAGAAGATAAACAACGCTCGTTTGCAACGCGGCACACTGGTTGCCTCGGGTTTTATTGCGGGAGGTGCTATCTTCGGAGTATTTAATGCGCTTATGAAATTCATTGACCAGCAAATTCCATTCAAATACTCAGAATTGTACAATGAGCACTGGGCAGAATCTACCAGTGGCGAAATTACAGGGTTGATAATGTTTATCTTTCTGCTTGGATACGCTCTATGGGAAACGATGAGAGCGAAGAAGTAAAGTAATTTATCTTAATTATTCTTTGAAGGAATAAAACTATGAACACTTACTTAAAGTCTCTTATCTTCTTATTCATATTCTCAATTCTCCATTTTGGATACGAAATCACAGGCTGGATTTTTCTTACTCCTTTCTGTGGAATAAACGAGTCACTATTTCAGCATTTAAAGATTGCATTCTGGTCATATCTCTTGCTTGTCTTGCTCATTGAGTATCCTTTTATCAGAAACAAGCTCGCGACTCAAACCACCAGCTTTTGGTACTCTCGACTTTTATCTTCCGTGATATTACCATGGATTATACTCGTTATTTGGTACTTACTGCCAGCCCTGTATGGAAAAGTAAAAACTCCATTAGTTGATCTCATCTGGGCTATTGGAGTAACCTACCTATCTTGTTTATTCGTAGGATTTCTGGAAATGGAGGTAGAAAAAGCGGAGTTTGGATTAACCACAAGATACATTATTTTGTTCCTTGTAGTTGCTTCAGGCTTCCTATTTGTATGGTTCACTTACAGGTTACCATGGATAGATCTTTTCACAAATCCAAAGATTTATAAATAAAGGTTCAAAAGTAAAACTGAGTATCTTATGTTTTCTAGAAGCGTTAAGAGTGTGCTTGACATATTTTTAGGAAGATTGTTAAATTGTAGTAAAAATAATGGAGTGAGCGAATTAAGCTACAAGAAATAAAAACGCAATGCGTTTTTACACAAGTTGTGTGCAATTCGAAAACCTGCCTTTCACGGAAAGGAGACCGTAAATTATGACGATGTTGTTGCCATTTAACTTCATAGGAGACAAAGAGATAATGAAATTGCTACGCAACTTTCATCTAATAACAAACTTATTTTCTTATCTTTGCAGGTGAGCTTTTCATGGACTTAGAAACAAAAAGACCTATAATAGAAATATTGAGGTAATAATATGACCAAAGAACAAAAATTTTATAAGGCGTTGCAAGATGTATTTATCGGCGCCAAGATTGAAGGCACTGGTGGTTTTATTAATTTGATGAGGATAAAATCAAACTACTACCGCAAGATTGAGAAACTTCTTAAGAATGACATTGACACTGCTTTAAAAAAATATCCTGCATTTAGGGACGAACTTTTTGATAAGCTCTATTCATTTTTCAACCGCTACTTTACCGAAAGTGGCTCAATCTATTTTAATTCAACGCCGTTTCATAATAATATTTACGAAAAAGTATATACCGATGATAGAGATGTTATTTTGTTTTGGAAAACGCAGATGCTTTATTATGTAAAGACAGATAGAATTTTTAAAAGCATGCCTATTGAGTTCGATAACTATAAATTTTACTTTGATTCATCAACAATAGAGAACAAAAAAGCCAACGAAAAACGCAGTTTGATATACGAATTAAAGGAAGTAAAAGAAGATAAAACAATTGTTTTCAATGTTTATTATTCCGAAAAAGGGAGAGTAACCAAAACCGAAGACATACTCAAAGAGCTAAAGAAAAAAGAGATAAAGCTTGACGAAGAGACCTTAGAACAAGCATTTCGCATATTTGAAAAGCAAAGTGAAGTAGATTTTTTCATAAATAAAAACGCAAAAGCCTTTTTACAAGAACAATTTAAATTATGGAGTTATCAATACTTTTGGGAAGGTGCCAAGGAATGGATAGCCGATAGAGTTAATGAATTGCAAATATTAAAAAATATTGCTTTTAAGATAATTGATTTTATTTCTCAATTTGAAGATGAACTTGTAAAGATATGGAATAAGCCGAAATTTGTTAAAAATAGTAATTATGTAATTACACTGGACAGGATAAATAATCTTGAATTGATTGAAAAAATATTCAATCATCCAAACTTAAACGAACAGATAAAAGAATGGCAAGAGCTTGGAATTGTAGATGATGCTTTTAAAACAAAAGATGTTTTTGAAACCGATATTTATGGCAAAAAATTAACAAAAAAATATGAACATTTACCTATTGATACAAAATATTTCAAAGATTTAGAATTTGAGATATTGAGTTTATTTGATGATTTGGACAATGCTTTAGATGGCTGGCTGATAAAGAGTGAGAACTATCAGGCATTAAACACAATCCTGCCGAAATTCAAAGAAAAAGTGCAGACAATTTATATTGATCCGCCGTTTAATTTGGATTCATCCGATCAATTTCTTTACCGCACAAACTACAAAGATGCCAACTGGGCAACGCTTCTTGAAAATAGATTGAGAATAGCAAGAGAATGGCTAAATGAAAAAGGAAGCATTTTTGTTCGTTGCGATTACAATGGCAATTGGATTGTGAGATGTTTGTTGGATGAGATTTTTGGGAAAGAGAATTTCAGGAATGAGTTATCTTTAAGAAAAGTTAATTATCAAGGCACTAATGTTCCTGAAAGATTTAATCCAGCTTATGATTTGCTTTACTTTTATGGTAACGGAGAAAGAATAAAATTCAATCAAGTGTTTAAGGAACGAGGTAGAGAAGTGAAATGGGTAAATGCTATTTCTCCAAAAGAAAATAAAGATGCAAACATTATTGAAATTAATGGGAGAAAATTTATCGCACCTAAAAATAATCACTGGAGATTTTCTCAGGATAAATTTAATCAACTTAATTCTGAAAACAGAATTAGAATCTATGAAGAATATGAGTATATTGATATCTTTGGTAATAAACAAAAAGGTATTCCTCAATATTTAGAATCAGAAATGACACCTCTTGATACTAATTGGACTGATATTTCTGGATATTCATTTGGCTGGGGATTTTCTACAGAGAATTCTGAACCATTATTAAAGCGTGTCATAGAATCTACCTCCAACGAAGGAGATTTGGTTATGGACTTCTTCCTTGGCTCTGGCACAACTACCGCAGTAGCTCATAAACTCGGTAGAAAATGGATTGGCGTAGAAATGGGTGAGCATTTTTACACAGTAGTTTTGCCAAGAATGAAAAAAGTTTTTGCTTATGATAAATCAGGAATATCAAAAGAAGTAAAAGAATATCAAGGCGGTGGCTTTTTCAAATACTATGAACTTGAACAATACGAAGAAACACTTGCCAATACAGTTTACGAAAATCACGATTTGTTTATTATTGGCAATAAATCACCTTATGAGCAATATGTGTTTATGAAAGACGAAAAAATGCTTAAAGCATTGGAAATTGACTACGAAAACAAAAAAGTAAATGTAGATTTGAGTATGTTGTACCAAAACATTGATATTGCAGAAACATTATCTAACCTGACAGGTAAATGGATAAAGAAAATAAAACAAAATCAAGTTGAGTTTGCCGATGGCAGTATTGTCAATATAAAAGATTTGGATTATAAATTAATTAAGCCGCTAATTTGGTGGGAGTGATATGAATATAGAATATCAATACATAGAATCGGATTTTAAAGATTATAAAGGTGTTTCATTCTCTGATATCGAATATAAAGAACTTTTAAAAAATGAAGTAAAAGATAAATTACTCGATACACCGCAAAGAAATGAGATGATTTCAAATCTTAAGGCACTTAAATCAGAAACTGGCTTTGAAGTATCAGAAAGATTATTACTTGATATTCAGTATTTACAAAACCCAAAAGTAGATGTTCAAGATTTTAGAATTGGCGAGGCGTTTGCTGAAGTTTGTTTGGAAAAACATTTTAATTGTCGTTTTTATTGGAATGAACTTAGGGACGCGCGAAATCCAAAGGGGAATAAAACAGGTGCAGATTTAGTGGGATTTATAGAAATAGGTAATGAAATATTGTTTTTGTTTGGAGAAGTTAAAACATCTTCCGAGCAAAAGAGCCCACCACAAGTAATGACTAATCCAACTGGTATAGAAAATCAATTAATTGATCTGTATAGAGATCAAAATAAGAGAATAATTTTGATCAGTTACATTCAAAACAAGATAAGTTTGAGTAATAATTTAAATTTTAAGGAAAATTTTGCTAATGCGATAAGAAGCTATTATCAATCGAATGGGAGTAAGTATTTATTATATGGGGTGTTGGTAAGAGATACAGGCGTAAACGAAGATGATATAAAACAGAGTTATGACAAATTGAAAGAACAAGTACTTAATCCAATAGGTTTAAGGTTATTGGCAATTTATGTTTCAATACCTAAAAATCAGTGGCTAAAAATTATAAACGGAGATGAAAATGTTAGCAACTGAGAAATATAAAATACTTGAAGAATATTTTCCCGATTTGCTTCAGGGAATTTCCGAAATAATTCAAAAGGGTAAATTATCTAAGAGATTTAATACATTGCTATTAGATGCAAATAAAAAACCCGAGCTAATTAAAGCAAAAGAACTTTGCGAATTAAAAATATTAGAATTATGGAACAATCAAGATAATGAAAAATTCAAAATTTTATGTTCAGTTTATTTTGATATATCAACATTATTAAACTTTGACATAAAGACAGAAGAAGATATTTACGAAGTTATAAAAATAATTTCTTTGGGGTATTTGGGTGAACATTCACATTTCGTTAAGGATTTTTTGAGTCAGCAAAAACTAAAAATTGATAATTTAGAAGTTATAGATAAATGGAATAGTCGTTTATTAGTCATTATTTTTAAAGTTATAGTAAGCTTAGTTATAAAAAAATCCTGGAAAGATATTTCACAAGCAATTGAGTTAATCAATCAATTACGAAACGATCAAAAAGAATTTGAAGAAAAGTATTTAAATCAATTAGGAGAAGAAAGTCGACCATATGGAGCGGCAGAGATTGTATCTCTTTATCACTTTGCCAAAACATCAGAAATATTAGGTCAATATCTTTTAGAAGGGAAAACACCAAACAATGATTTTGATATTGAGAATAAGGTAAAATACCATTTGAGAATCGCAAAAGAATTTGCCAATGCTTCTGGTAACATAATACTTGAATTATTGTATCAATACGTTGAAGCATTTAGCATCAAACTTATTAGAAACACTATTTGGTATTCATTAACAGGTGTAAATCATTGGGTAAGTACGTTTAATAAATTTATTACAAAAAAAGAAAATAACCCCATTTTTGAATTGTTATATCCACAAAAAGACACTATTATAAATGGTCAATTATTAAACCCGTCTTATAGATCTATTGTAGTTAGTTTGCCAACTTCCAGTGGAAAAACTTTAATTGCTGAATACAAGATTTTACAGGCACTAAATGAATTTAAAGAACGGGGCGGATGGGTTGCATACATTGTGCCAACTAAGGCTCTTGTGAATCAAATATATGTTCGTTTAAATCAAGATTTGAGTAGTATAGGTTTGAAAATTGAAAAAGCCAGTGGTGTTGCAGAAATAGATGGATTTGAAGCATATTTAGTTGAAGACAAAGGCGACAATACAGATTTTGATGTTTTAATTACCACTTATGAAAAATTAAATCTTTTGGTCAGACAAGGGCTTGGAACTACCGAAAAAAGACCTCTTGTACTTACAGTTGTAGATGAAGCACATAATATTGAAGAAAAACAAAGGGGACTTTCATTAGAGTTGTTATTAGCTACAATTAAGAATGATTGTAAAGAAGTAAATTTTTTGCTCTTGACGCCAGATATACCAAATGCTAAGCAAATAGCTGAATGGCTCGGAGGTGAAAGAGGAAAAGAAATAAATATACAATTTGATTGGTGGCAACCTAACGAAAGAGTTATTGGTGGAATAAATGTAGAAGGAAGAGGAAAAAATTTCCAAGTTTATTTAGAAACATTAAATACAACAAAAGGAACTTACCAAATTTCAGAAAAAATACCATTAATATCTTCAGATAAGATTGAAAATTTAAATGAGAATAAATCGCAAATTTCTAATTCAAAATTAAAGTTAGCTCAATTCGTAGGTCGGAATGTTTTAGATATCAACAATCCAGTTATAATATTAGTTGCTGGTATAGATGAAACTTATACTGTGGCTAATTATTTATACGAAAACTGCAATCAAGATTTTGAGGTTGATGAAGATATTGAATTGCTGAAAAAATTTATTCAAACAGAAGTGGGTGAAGATTTTCCTTTAATAAAATATTTAGACAAACGAATAGCAATTCATAGTTCAGCAATACCCGATGAAATACGACAATTAATAGAAATGATGATGGTTGAAGGGAAATTGCAGGTATTAGTTTCAACCACTACAATAGCTCAAGGAATCAATTTCCCTGTTTCGGCTGTGATAATGGGCTCATACACTTATCCTTTTTCTGGTCCTATGCCTACTCGTGATTTTTGGAACCTTGCTGGCAGAGTTGGGAGAGTGGGACAACAATCTATGGGATGGGTAGGAATTGCGTGCAAAAATGATAAAGATTTGAAGGTTCTTGCTAAATATGTTAAACAAGCCTCGCAAGATTTAATTTCGCAATTGGAAAGTGCTTTAAAAGTAGCCATGGAAGATGAAAATGAAGATTTTTCTAGATGGCTTTATAAAGATGAGCGATGGTCTTCTATTTTGCAATATATTTCTCATTTAAGATGCCAAATATATGACCTAAATGAGTTTATCAATCATTTAGAGGAAAAATTACAAGCAACTTTAGGTTTTAGTCAACTTGAAAAAGGCAAAAGAAAATTTTTAATATCAAAGCTAAGAGAATATGCACAAAACCTCACCTTAGAAGATGCGAAAAGAGCAGATTCAACAGGTTTTTCTACTGTTTCTGTTAGACAAATAATTTCAAAATTATCTACTTCAAATATTTCTCCAAATGATTGGAAAAAAGAACAGCTTTTTTCAGAACAAAATAAAACAATACAGAAACTGGTTGGTATTATGCTAAATACTTACGAAATTAGGAAATCATTAGAAGAAATTAAAATTAGTGATAAGTATTTAGACCAAAAAACTATTTCTAATTTGATAATAAATTGGGTTAATGGAAAAAATATTTCTCAAATAGCAAATTCATTATTTCCAGAAGAGCAAGACAAGAATAAAGCAATCGAATCAACGACAAAGTGGATTTACAAAGCTATAGCCAATATGGCAAGTTGGGGAATTGCAGCAATACAAAAAATGCCTACAAGTGGCATTGATTGGGATTATCTAACTGATATTGAAAAGAAAAAGATGATGAATATTCCTGCTTATATTTTGTATGGTGTAAATACTGATGAAGGAGTGTTGATGAGAAAAGCAAATGTACCACGAAGTATAGCTAATAATTTAGGAACAGTTTATAAACAACAATTTGGTGATGAAATTTATAATTCTAAGACATCTCAAGTTATCGAATGGTTAAATTCTCAAAAAATTGAAGTTTGGGAAAAAGTTTTACCTGCAAACTCAAAGCTATCAGGTGAAGAATACGTTAAAATATGGAAAAAATTAAACTATAATTAATAAAAAATTGATGATTAAGTTATGAACCTATACCTTCAAAACATAGTAGAAAACTTTAACTTAAACAACCTGCCAGCCGATTGGCTTGGAGTAGATTTTAAAGTGTTTTCAAAAGAAAAATCGCTTTTTGACTATCAACAAAAAGCATTGGAAAATGCATTAAAAGCGTTATATCTTTATTATGAACAATACAAAGAAAATAAATCAGCTTTTTACAAGCATTATCAAAACAATGGACTAAATCAAGATTTAAGCTACAATGTAAAGAAAGAAAGCAAAACCTTAAAATACCTGCTGGAATACGATAAAGATTATCCTATTCAGGGCGATAAAATCTCTTTTGAATACTTTATCAACCGAATGAGTTTTTGGATGGCTACCGGATCCGGTAAAACACTTGTAATTGTGAAATTACTTGAACTTCTTGGCTATTTAATACAAAATAATAAAATTCCTGAAAAGGAAATTTTGTTTTTAACCTATCGTGAAGACCTGTTAGAACAATTTAAAAAACACGTAAATGAGTTTAAGCAAAAGATACAAATCAACTTAATAAATTTAAGAGAATATGCTTCCAGCAAACGAAATCGTGCGAGGTTCAGTAATTTCGTAAATGTTTATTTTTATCGCAGTGATCTAATTTCTGATGAACAAAAAGATAAAATCGTTAATTATAAAAACTACGATAACAACGGCAATTGGTATATTCTTTTAGACGAAGCCCACAAGGGTGATCGTGAAGATAGCAAAAGACAAACATTCTATTCTATTTTAAGTAGAAATGGCTTTATTTTTAACTTTTCTGCAACGTTTACAGATGATAGAGATTATGCAACTTGTGTTTATAACTTTAACCTTGCAAGATTTATCGAAGAAGGATACGGCAAACATATTTATATTTCAAAAGAAAATATTAAAGCATTAGAAAATAAACAAGATTTCACCGATGCAGAAAAACAAAAAATACTACTTAAAATATTTATTTTACAAGCAGCAATCAATAAACAATTTGAAGAAATTAGTAAAATCTCAAATAATTTATATCATAAACCACTTTTACTTACACTTGTTAATTCTGTAAATACAGATGATTCTGATTTAGAGATATTTTTCAAAGAAATCGAAAAAATTGCATTAGGCAATGGCAATAAAGATATTTTGGAAAAAGCAAAAGAGGAAATTATTGCTGAACTATCTTCTAGTGAAGCAAAATTTGAGTTTGAAAAAAAACAATTAAATCAAAATTTACAAGAAATAATTCAAAATTTAAATTATTCGGATATTTTAAGCTATGTCTTTAACTCATCCACAAACGGGAAAATTGAAGTTTTAAAGATACCATCTAATAAACAAGAGTTGATATTTAAACTTGCTACATCCGATAGACCTTTTGCTTTAATGAAAATAGGAGATATAACAGAATGGATTAAGAACAAACTAACTAATTATGAAATAATAGAAAAATTTGATAACGAAAGCATTTTCAGAAATCTTAATAATAACGAAGATATTTCAATATTAATGGGCTCTCGTTCTTTCTACGAAGGATGGGACAGCAATAGACCAAATATAATCTTGTTTATCAATATTGGGAAAGGCACAGATGCCAAAAAATTTGTTCTTCAATCTATTGGGCGAGGAGTAAGAATAGAACCATTGCCAAATAAACGAAGAAGAGCTGTTTACTTTTATAATAATCAAGAAATAGATAATGATATTTTTAACAAAATAAAAGATTATATCGAACCGCTTGAAAGTTTATTTGTCTTTGGAACAAAAGCAGATAACTTAAAAGAAGTTATCGAAACATTAAAACAAGAAAAACCCGAAGTTTTACTTGGCGATTTATTTGAAATTAATCCTGCCGTTAAGGACAAAGATTTACTTATTCCTGTTTATCGCGATTCAGACAAAATTATTGTAGAAGAAAAAGATATTGTTAAATATCCTATTCATACCGACGATTATGAAATGGTAAAAAATTATTTTATTTATATTAATGAAAAAGTTGCATTAATCAAGTATGATTGTGATGTTAGAGTATTAAATAAAATAAAAGTAGGTTTTAATGGGCATAAAAATGATTATTTTATCGAAACAAAAGAACAATTAAAAATCAATAATCCAGAATTTTTATTACAAAATATATTTAAACATTTTTCAAATAAAACAAAAGAGTTTCAAACATTTAAAAAACTTGAGGAAGAAATTATACATTTCAAACGAATAAATATTACTGCCGATAAGTTAAATTCTTTACGACAAAAAATCGAAAAAGTTAAGAATGCAAAGGATAAAGAAAAGGTGGAAAGTCTGATTGACAAAGAATTTGATGAAGGGAAAATTTCAAGAGAAGAATACAAACAAAAAATTAAAGAAATTGAAAACAATATCGTAAAAGAAGCAGAAAGTACATATTCTCCTAATGAAAAATTAAAAATAAAATATATTGCAAATCACTACTATTTACCAGTGGCATTAACAGAATCAGAACAAGCAGACTTTATTCAACACATTATAAAACATAAGAGTGAAGTAGAATTTGTAAATGAATTAGAAACTTATTTGCAGCAAGAAAACAATTTTTTTAAACAATTTAACTGGTGGTTTTTTTCCAAAATTGACGAGACATTGGATGAAGTTTATATTCCTTATTATAACCCAAAAACAAACAGAATTGATAAGTTTAAACCAGATTTTATTTTTTGGCTCAAAAAAGGTGATGAATATACTATTCTTTTTGTAGATCCAAAAGGAACAGAACACACAGATGGATACAGAAAAATTGACGGCTATTCAAGGATATTTGAAACTGGCGAGCAAAAAGGAAGCAGAGATTTTTCATATAACGGATTTACTATAAACACAAAACTATTGCTTAAGTCGAGACGAGGGATAGCCGAGGTTTTGGATAATTACAAAAGATACTGGTTTGACAACTTTGATGATTTTGCAAATAAAATAAAATAAAAGCACCGCCCTTTTGGGAGAGAATTGAATGATAGAAAATAAGAAAAACTACGGCAACAACATAATTTACGGCAGGTTTTCGAACTCTGCGGAAGCCTTCGGCTTCCTTGCCACGTTGCACTCTCGCCTATCGGCTCGGGGCACATAACAGCGGATAAACGGTTCGGCTCTTGCAGAGCCTCACCCAAATTTCCCTTCGGGAAACTTCGTTTATCCGCCAAACGTTATATGAAATTACCACAAGATGAATA
>Ga0078972_1007317_pt1 | contig 24714 bp, 22 predicted proteins | sample YelNatPaOPGAMG01_FD_67568 | JGI IMG/M metagenome (GOLD analysis project Ga0078972, IMG submission 67568) | Hot spring thermophilic microbial communities from Obsidian Pool, Yellowstone National Park, USA - OP-RAMG-01 (SPADES assembly) (version 2) | ecosystem: Environmental > Aquatic > Thermal...
AAGAAAGTACAATCGCCGAATTCCGGAATCCCGATCCGCCGATTGGCGGATGGGACCGACCACGAATGTTCGGATAAGCTGCTTCGAAAAGCTGCTCGTCGCGAAAATCATCCTTAGAAAGAAGGTATTTAGGGAGAGGTTCAAATTCACTTTTTGGTTAGCAATTCAGTCCGAACAAACCGATTGAATTAGTTAACATTTTTAAAATTCTGTAGGAAGTATGACATTTACGGAATCAGACTACAATAGAATTTTCAGTATAGAAAACAAGGGCATACCCTACGGCAGCCCTTGTCTCTGTAGACAATTTTGTATTTAACGCTGAATCTTATTTTAACTTGTCGTTAGCCGATTTAAGTTGCTGGAGAGTATTAACAGCTTCTGGTGAAATAAGTTCTCCTGTATTGATATTTATATACGCAGTAACAGAATTGGTGTCTGTTATTGTATAACCAAAGTTTTTGAATAAGGTTACTGTCCAGTATTTTGAAACATCCATTGAGCCTGATGCCTCATTTAATATAACTTGAGTAATGCAATCAGGATTGTTCTGTTTATACTGTTGGAAAGCTGGGCTTAGCATAGCCATCTTCAAAGCCTGGTCTGGACTGACTTTGATGGTTGAGACATCGGCAAAGCGTTCAACGTAAACAGGAAGACGGTTAGAGTTTATGTCTGTCCTTAACACGTTGCTGGATTTTCTATCAAACAGTAATTCATAATCGTCGCGGGTATTTTTGGATTCATAATAGAAAGAATCAATATCTTTTAACAACTGGTCAGGAAACTCAGCAGGAATTGTATATAACCTGCGGAAGCTGTAAAATTTAGCGTCAGGCTGCCACTGCTCTGCCTTACTGTAACCAATGACAATTTTATCCTTGATGGCTTGGATGTCAGCCGCGTCTTGGGCAGTAGGGCTGTTAAAAATAGCCTTTGCCTGGGTATTTATATCTTTTGCTTGTTGGACTGTGTTTGCAAGATTTTTTACATTTTCAATTCCGACTTTTTTTAGAGCTAAGTAGCCCCTACCGAAAAATATGACTAAAAATATCGCAAAAGCCGCAAATGATAAATAGTTAGCTGTCTTTGCCTGTTGCGGCAGTTTCTTTTTCCAACCGTAGTAAAATACCGCTCCTAGTATAAGGGGGTTGACCAGACACAATACAAAAACCAACAACTTTTCTTTACCACTAAGCGGCTCTAGTGTCTGCTGCCCGTCAGGGATGTTTTTCTTCTTGTTGACCATATACCAGATGCCCAAGATCAGGGCGGCCAGCCACACTATGCTTTCTATGGTTTGTAACATATATTTTGCCACTATGTTAGTAGCGTTGCTTAATTTTTATTTTAGCTGGTAGCGATTGCTAACCAGATTATTAAGGCGAAAGTAATAATCAGCCCGATAATGAGGGCAGAAACCAAATTTAACTTGGATACGAATTTGCCAAAACCAGTAACTACAGGTAAACCGTGCGCCTTTTCCTGAATCGTCTTCCCTAAATCTTGGTTGTAAAAATCTTGGTCTGATTTGGCTGTAACAGTATCAAATTGTATTGCGGGATTCAAAGTTGTTATTGCTTGTTTGAATCCTATAAAATCTTGTAAAAAAGGTTTGACCTCATAAACTTGATTTTGAGAGGTAAAACTAAACCCGATTACAGGTGCTCCCCTCCCTCTGCCAATCATCGTCCGCAAAAAATCCGACTTGACCGAACGCTGCCCCTCCTCCGCATCCATAGCGGTTATGGAACTTACGGGAACACTCCACTTAACTTTTGAAAGCATCACCAAATTCAAAATACCATCCCTAATTTCCAAATAAGAATTGCTTTTCAAATATGCTTGTATCGGATAGCTAATTAAGAAATACAAAGCATACAAGGGCAATAAAAATATAATTCCTATCACTACTTTATTATCTACCTGGTCAAGACCAAAATAATCAAAAACTTTTGGAGCAAACCCAAAATAAATAAAAATTAATGGAACTAACAATATAATTACCCAACCTGGTGTTGGAAAACTTTTGAAACGAAAAATTTGATTCATTCTATTGCCGCTATTTGTATATTTGGATTAATTGCCTTTAATGACTGAGTTAACTCATTTGGGTCTATTACCCTAAAAGGGATAACATAATTATTCTGCCCAATGGTCAAGGTATATTTTTGCTGGGCAGGAGTAGTAGAATAACTTATTTTTGTTATTTGGTTTATATCTAACCGCAAACCAGCTGCCGCAAATGATGTAAGGACTAATTGATTTTGAGAAATTTTCAACGAGGTAGATTTTACATAAAATACCGCCAATACTAAAACCACCACAAGCGTAACGACGCTGGAGGCGGTCTTAAAATTTCCAAAAAAGAAATTTTTCATTTCGCTTCCTAACTGGGCGGGGTGAGCGGCTAATATGATGAGCATTAACAAACCCATAACTCCAAGAATTGCAAAAAAGCCGCCAAACATAAATTTTATCGGATAGGGGATAATTTCCAATTTAAAATTCTTTTCCATAAAGTTGTCTATATTATACCATTCTTTAACCCCTCCCAGCAACTTTGGCTACTCAGGCATTCCTAACTATAATGGAACAAAGGGTTAAAATGATAGTGAATCCACCATTAACCCTTTGTCTAATGAAAAAGGTTTGTTTGAAGCTAAGATTTAAGCGTTAGTTAGGAGGAAAGTCTTTAATAATCACATTGGGTGTCCCATGTGCCATAAAAGGTATGAAAAGCTGGTGGATGACCGGTACTGGTGCGGAAAATGCCGATTAAAATTTTCCCTAAAATCCTGTTTAGTGTTTAAGAGCGGCAAGTTGCCCTTTATGGCCCTCTGGAGGCTGTTAGAATGTTATTTAATTCCCATCAGTATCAGTTAGGCAGCTAGTATATGCCATCTTTCAGAAGTTACGGTCAGAAGATGGTATCGAAAGTTCGCTAACCTGCTACCAGAACAGGCAGAACAGTTATCTGGTATTGTGGAAGTAGATGAAGCCTTTATTGGCAAACGGAAATATGGCAATCAAACAGTGGCGGTGGGAGCGTTGGAACGGCATAGCGGGGTTATTGCTTTGCGAGCTATTTCTGCCCGTAATCAAGGAGAAACCGATCGGTTTATCTTTCAATACAATAGGATCCGGCAGCTTCATCCATACCGATGCTTGGACTGGTTACTGGCATTTAACAGAATTCTTTGGTTATGGCCATAAAATGGTGAATCATGAATTGAGAGGCTTTGACCCAACTAATCGGATTGAAAATACCTGGATAAGATTTAGACGGTTCATTAGAAAAACCGTGGCTCGTGCCTGGAAAGAGGTTATTGAAAGAATTCATGGCCAAAAACAACCATAAAGACTGGTTTACTTCACCCATTAATTTCTTAACTCTTGTTCCAAGTCAGTTAGGTTGACCAAAAACCGACACAATATCTCAACATCAAAAAAACCCTCCCTAAAAGGGAGGGTTTCGCAATTTCCTTAACGAGCTAAATAGTGGTAAGAAAGTACAATCGCCGAATTCCGGAATCCCGATCCGCCGATTGGCGGATGGGACCGACCACGAATGTTCGGATAAGCTGCTTCGAAAAGCTGCTCGTCGCGAAAATCATCCTTAGAAAGGAGGTGATCCATCGACAGCTTCCGCTACCGATGCCTTGTTACGACTTCGCCCCAGTTATGAGTTTCGGCTTGATCCCCAAAAGGGACTTCAGCCGCCACCCACTTCCATGGCGTGACGGGCGGTGTGTACAAAACCCGAGAACGTATTCACCGTAGCGAGGCTGATCTACGGTTACTAGCGATTCCGGCTTCATGAGGGCGAGTTGCAGCCCTCAATCCGAACTGGGGACAGTTTTAAAGGATTTGCTCCATCTTGCGATTTGGCGTCCCTTTGTGACTGTCCATTGTAGCACGTGTGTCGCCCAAGGCGTAAGAGCCACGCTGATTTGACGTCATCCCCACCTTCCTCCGGCTTAAACGCCGGCAGTTCTGTGAGACACTTGTAACTCACCGTAGGGGTTGCGCTCGTTTTCACACTTAAGTGAACACCTCACGGCACGAGCTGACGACAACCGTGCAGCACCTGTGCAGCACCCTCGAAGGCGTCCCGACTTTCATCGGGATTGCAGCTGCATGTCAAGCCTTGGTAAGGTTCCTCGCTTATCGTCGAATTAAACCACATGCTCCACCGCTTGTGCGGGTCCCCGTCAATTCCTTTGAGTTTTAGCCTTGCGGCCGTACTCCCCAGGCGGCACATTTAATGCGTTAGCTTTAGCACTAAAGAGGGTCGATACTCCCTAGCGCCTAATGTGCATCGTTTACAGCGTGGACTACTGGGGTATCTAATCCCATTCGCTACCCACGCTTTCGTCCTAGCAGCGTCAGGAGGCACCCAGAAGCCTGCCTTCGCTATTGGTGTTCCGAACGATATCAACGCATTTCACTACTACACCGTTCGTTCCAGCTTCCTCTTTGCCCCTCTAGCTTATAAGTTTCAAAAGACATTCTCCCAGTTGAGCTGAGAGATTTCACTTCTGACTTTATAAACCGCCGATCGGTACGCTTTACGCCCAATGATTCCGGATAACGCTTGAGGTCTCTGTATTACCGCTGCTGCTGGCACAGAGTTAGCAACCTCTTATTCTCCGGGTACACTCAGAATATTGTTCCCCGGCAAAAGGACTTTACAACCCGAAGGCCTTCATCGTCCACGCGGCGTCGCTGGATCAGGCTTTCGCCCATTGTCCAAAATTCCAAACTGCTGCCTCCCGTAGGAGTCTGGACCGTGTCGCAGTTCCAGTGTGGGGGTTTCCCCTCTCGGGGCCCCTAACCGTCATAGCCTTGGTAGGCCATTACCCTACCAACTAGCTGATGGTGCCCAGGCCGCACTTATAGCGACTTGCGTCTTTTATCTTGCGATAATATGGGGAATTATCCCGCCTTTCGGCGGGTTATGCCCCACTACAAGGACGTTCCTAGGTATTACTCACCCGTTCGCCGTGGGTCTAAACCCACTCGACTTGCATGTCTTAGGCACGCCGCCAGCGTTCATCCTGAGCCAGGATCAAACTCTTATTACAGGTTCGATCTGCTCATCCGCCAACTGGCGGAAGAACGATCATCCTTGTTTCCCTACACCGTAGGAAAACAAGACTGGCGATAATTGTTTTTTATAACCACAATTATCAAAGGTTTTGAGTACAATAATATACTCTATCGGAATTGGCGTTTATCCTGCAAAGCAGGATAAAGATTTTGTACCTTACCAAATTCTAGTACTAATACCAGAATCGGTTTCTTACCACTATTCAGCTGTTAAAGAACCTCCGTCAGTCGTCTTCCTGAGCGGAGCGAAGGATCTCTTGCCTAAGCGATACTTCACTCTGCTCGGGGATTATCTGCCTTCGGCAGATTAGCTGCTATTTTTTTCACCCTGAAGGGTGAAAAATTGGAGCTAAAAAAACACACAAGTTATCCACTTGTAGTGTTCAGATTCCGGGGATCTGCCCCGGACCCCTTATAATCAGCGGTAAATCCGCTTACATAAGGGTAAAATTGAACGCTATATTATGCCTTTTTAAATCTCCTATAGATTAGTTTTCACTAAATCCTAAACTATTTTATATGATATCCCAATGGTTGTCAAGTGGACGATCTCTGGGCATTCCAAACTAAAATGGAACAAAGGGTAGAATAATAGTAATCGCCATCATTAACCCTTTATCTATTTTATGGTTAGACTATTCTGCCGCCTGAACACCAGATTCAGACCCAAATCAGGAGGTTTTTGTTAAAGAAGAAAATTAACTGCTCAAAATGCCGCAAAAGGTATAGCTATAAGCTTAATGACAGGTATTACTGTAAAAATTTCCGGTACAAGTTTTCCTTAAAAACCCTGCTTTCTTTTAAGCAAAACTCTCAATATCCCAACCCTGGCTGCTGCTATATTGCAACTTTGAAAATTATCCTTTAAGGATACGGAACATATGACTGAATTACCCATGTGACCATAAAAGGCGGTTTCGAAAGTTTAATGCCTTGATTTTCAAAATGATCATTTCTATTTACTGACGGCTATGGTGGTTATGAACACATTACTGAATTTTTTGGCTATAACCATGAATCCGATAATCATTCTGCCCGGGAAATCGACAAGACCAACCACATTGAGAACCGCTAGATGAGATTTCGGAAGTTCATCAGAAAAATCTACCACCCCGTCTAAAAAGAGCACTTACAAAAAATCTTAAGGGAATTCAGCGTCCGGATTAGTCATCCTGCAGCGTTTGAAAACCAGCTATCATTTTTATCCTTTTGTGTTTCAAGTCGGTTAGATTGACCAAAAAAACAAGTAGTTGCTTTTAATTGCCGTTTCCGGTAAAATCCATTCGTATATCGTCTGGAGGAAACATGGCTAAAGAGAACACAAACGAAATACTAGAACAATTACGGGTAGCCCTAGAAAAAATGGGCAGCACCAAATCCGTCCCCCCTTGCTGTGATTTTGGGAGGTCGACTAATGTCAGGGACGACCTGGAAAACAGGGCCCCGAAACTCGCTGAGAAGCTTCTGACTAACGCGGACTCCGAAACTTTGATACTTTTGGAAACACTGATCGACCGCCTGGAGTTGGAATACTGCAACGATCCCCGGTTTCGCCGCGTGGTCAACAAAATTCGCAGGCTAACACAAGACCGCGTGGATATCGAGGTATCCAGCTATGCGTTCTGAGAAAAACGTCTTCCGGCGCGTTCGCGATGCTTGCGAACGCGCCACCCTTATTTTCTACCGCGCAAAACCTTGCAAAATAAAAAACTCGGCTACTTGCCGGGTCATAACTTTCCGCTTGCCAAAACTTCACTGACCTTTGCCACCACGTCTTCCAAACTGCATTCGTTCTTCCATAGGAAATGGTACTTTCCATCCAAGCCGCGCAAGGCTTCCCCATACTCCTGTTCGCTTAACACGCTCAGGAATACTATCGGACAGGATCCAGTGGCCTTCTGCGCCAACAATCGTTTAGCCATTTCTATCCCGTCCATGCGTGGCATTAAAATGTCGGATAAGACCACGTCAGGCAGGCAATCCAAAGCCTGATCTAACCCTTCCTCACCATCTCTAGCCCGGTATACCTCAAACCCTCCCTGCGCGAATTTCTCCTCCAAGACATCTAAAACGCCGCTTACATCCTCGACTATTAAGATCTTATATTGTTGGATTTCTGCCGATGGATCGGGCATGCCCCTCTTAAACGCCATCTGATCACGGGAATATGAATAATAAAATTATCACTTAAACCCGTCCGGAGTCATGAAATGTATACCGGTCCCTATCCCTCCCGGATTGGTCGAACCCAGACAGAAAGTGATGGTATATTTGGAGCCGGAACTGTTTGTCTCATACCAGTAGTTATTGCTCCCTTTGGCCATGGTATTCAAACAGCCGCTTTCCGCCGGCGTAGGTGCCGACGGAAAAGTTACGATGAACTTATCCAGTCCGGGAGCGATCGTGGCGCTGAATACCCCGCCGCTTACGGAACCCGTACTCGTCGGATAATGGCTGTTCTCGTTATAATACATCTCCAACGCCTTGGACACTTGGTTCATATCGGCCACCCGCTTGGTATCGCGCGACCGACTCCGCGCGTTGTTTAGGGCCACCAAAACAACCGAAGCCAGCAAACCGATGATAGAAATCACCACCAGCAATTCTATCAACGTAAAGCCCACACTTCTGTTTTTTTGCATAAAATTAGTTGTTTTTTAGTTTCCTTATTTTGTTATATTTACGGAATCATTATACCCTAAATCCACTATTTTGGGAATTATTGGATAATCTTGTCGATTATACCGTATTTTTTGGCGTCTTCCGCGGACATGAAGAAATCGCGATCCGTGTCTTTCTCTATCTTCGCCAGGGTTTGCCCGGTATGTTTGGCCAGGATGCTGTTTACCTGATCCTTGATGCGCGCCATTTCCTTTGCCTGGATCTCCACGTCCTTCTGTACGCCTTCCATGCCGCCCGCCACCTGATGGAGCATTACGCGGGCGTTTGGCAGAGAGAATCGCTTGCCTTGGGCGCCACAGGCTAGCAGAACAGCTGCGGCCGAAGCAGCCTGGCCCACGCAAATGGTGGCCACGTCGGATTTGACGTGCTGCATTGTGTCGTAAAGGGCCAAAGCGGCAGTCACGCTGCCACCCGGAGAATTGATGTAGATGCGGATGTCTTCCCTGGAGCTTTCCGCGTCCAAAAACAACAATTGGGCGATGACAGTATTGGCCACGGCGTCATCGATCGGCTCACCGAGGAAGATTATCCTTTCCTTCAACAGACGAGAGTAAATATCATACGCCCGTTCTCCCATCTGCGATTTTTCGATGACCATTGGTACTAACGGCATAGAATTCATTTTAACAAGATAACAAATTTACAATTAAAGGTTGTTAAGTTGTTAGGTTGATTAATTATTACTTTGAAGAGTTATTCTTTCTCTTCGGCTTCTGAATCCTTTGCGGGCTGCTCCGCTGGTTCGCTGACTGACTGATCGACTGATCCACTTGTCTGCCCTTCGCTCGCGATTTTTTCCCCGTTGATGTCTATCTTCCAACCCGTCAGGCGCGCGGCCAAGCGGACGTTCTGCCCGGCCTTGCCGATGGCGAGAGACAACTGGTCTTCCAAAACGCCGACTTTGGCTTCCTTGTTCTCTTCATCCAGCTGGACGTTCAATATTTTGGCGGGCGATAACGCGTTAGCGATGAATTTGACTGGGTCCTCGCTCCATTCTATTATATCTATCTTCTCACCGCCGAGTTCGGCCATCACGGTCTGGACACGGCTGCCTTTCTGCCCCACGCAAGCGCCGATGGGATCCACGCCATCCTGGTTGGAGATGACAGCTATTTTAGAACGACTGCCGGCCTCGCGGGCCACGGCCTTTATCTCCACGGTGCCGTTGTAGATCTCTGGTACTTCCAATTCAAACAATTTGCGGACCATATCCGGGTGGCTACGGGACAAGGTGATCTTCGGGCCTTTGGTTGCTGGTTCAACATGCAAAATGAGGACTTTCAAACGCTGGCCGATGTTGTATTTTTCGCCGCGGATCTGCTCGGACGGGAACAATACGCCCGTGGCCTTGCCTAAGTCAACCAAAACGGTCTCGCCTTCTATGCGCTGTACCGAGCCATTCTGCAAAGTACGCTCTTTAGCCTTAAAATCGGAGAACTGCACGTTGCGCTCGGCCTCGCGTAATTTTTGGATTATCACCTGCTTGGCGGTCTGCGCCGCGATGCGACCGAAACTCGTGCCAGTCTTGGGAGTTATCTCCACGCGGACCTCGTCGCCGATCTTATATGCTTTTTTCTTTCCCGTGAATTCTTTAGCTCCTTCCACGTCCACTTCCTTCTGCGGATCCTCCACCACTTCTACGACTTTTTTGACGTCAAAGACTTTCGTACCCATGGTCTCTGGGTCAAATTCCACTACAATATTCTGGTTCTTCTGGCCGTAATCCTTGCGGAACGCCGCGGCCAAGGACGCCTCAATCATAGAAATCAGGTCCTGACGGCTGACGCCTTTTTCCTCCGCTATTTGGTCTAACGCTTGCTCCAGTTGTTCGTTCATAAAGATGTGATGCAAAACTATGGATCTGATGCTAATCTGGCGAAAATGCGAAAAAAAGATTCACATGTTCACATAATTAGCATACTATTCGCATATTTGCATCATTACTATTTAATTGTTATGGGTTTATTAATGGAAAACGGGTAAAAAAAAGATGAGCCCAGGCCCATCAAATTCAACATACTAACCCATCCGTTAATCTAATTCCAGTCTTCTACCGCGTTCGGTATTATTGTAACACAACGCGACAGCTTGTCAAGTTTGCCTTTAACCATATATTTAGCCGGTTTAACCTGCGCCAACTGCAGGCCAGGCTGTTCCTTTAAAATAATGGACACCACGTCTATCTGCGGCCGTAGTTTTTGATATCGCGGCTCTTTCTGCAGGAACACCTTTATTGCCTTAAGCAACTTGATTTGTTTGAACCGGTCCACAGCCTCGGCCGCGGTGCCGCGGCTACCACTTTCAACGGCCCTGGTCTTCACCTCCGCAAAGATGATGGTGTCGCTACTGCGAGCAATAAAATCCACTTCGCCGAGCCGTTTGCCATTGCGGTTAAAAAAATTCGCGGCTATCACTTTATAGCCGCGCTTTTCGTATTCCAACCGCGCCAGCTCCTCGCCTATCTGACCAAGAGTCTTGGGCTCATTTTGAGCATTTTCTTTGTTAAACCAAGACATTTGCAGTGTTCGCAAATATACGAATATGAACAAATATACAAACATATCCGGCACCGTCAGATGGCGCTCGGATATATTTAAGATTGCTACTTAGGCAAGTACTTCGCCCTCACCTGTTCCTTCTCCCAGACGGTCTTTTCTTCCCGGTAATGTTTTATCATCTTTACAACAAGTGCCACAAACCAAATTAGTCCGATGAGCAAAATCAACGAGGCCACGAAATGGCTGCCGAAAAACCGGACAAAATAATAACGAGCCAAAAACCACGTCGCTTCGGCCAGGCCGATGGTCAAAAATAACACGAAAAACTTTTGCCGATATTTTTTGTCCACTAAGGTCGGAGAATAAATAGCGGCCAGCTTGAAGACTATGGCTAAAGCCACCAGCGCCGCGCCAATGAACAGGAAGACCTTGTCCGAACGATGCAACATCACGCGGTCGATCTGAAAAAGATAATTGGTTGTAAAAAATTGTTTAATGTCCATAGAGTATTACGAATATACAAATCTTATTAATATACTTCGGGTTTCGCCGTATTCGAATAATAGTTTAAATCCGAATATTTGCGATTAGTCCCTGGTTATTTCTCGAACAATAGCGCGTAGTGATACCCGTCCGTCTCCAACTGCTTGTACTTGCGCATTCCCATCCCCATAAGCATTATCTCTATCTGCTGTTGGTCTATGCGCCGATCCAGCGGTGGACCGAACGGCGTGGCGGTCTTTTGCCATTCCACCACCAGGATATGCCCGCCGGTCTTGAGCAGACGATACGCATTCTTGAGCACCGAGTCCTTATGCTTCACCTCGTGCAGGATATTCCCCGTTATAACCAAATCACAAGAATGCTCGGGGATGTCCAAAAGCGGCTTATCCAAGTCAGCCCTGACTATCCTGACGTTCTTATGGCCGAACTGGCCCGCTATGGAAATGGTCGCGGCCAATTTTTCTTCCATCACGTCCACTGCGTAGATCAGGCCTTGCGGCCCGACCATCTGCGCGGCCGGTAACACGTAAAATCCGCTGCCGCAGCCGAGGTCGGCCACGACTTGTCCCTGCATTAGGCCAGTCTGGGCGATGACTAAGTTGGGGTTAAGGAATTTTGGCATTTTTATTTTAAATTATTCTAATTGCTCTAATTTCCGCCAACTGGCGGACTAATTGACCTAATCAAATCCTAATGTTTAATCCTAAATGTCCAATAAGCTTAGATATTAAAATTTGGAATTTGATTAAAATAATTAGTCTAATTAGGTCAATTAGGTTAATTCCTGGTATATTCTTTCTATTTTTATCGCCTTCCCATCTCCGTCCGCTTCTATCAATACCCCATTCACCTCCAAGACCCCTTCCTCTTCCACTTCCATCTTGAATGCGCCTCTCTCAAGGAAACGAGTGAGGGAATTTTCGGTCTTCACGCCGATGACCGAATCGCGTGGACCGGTCATCCCAACGTCGCTAATATAGGCCGTGCCCTTGGGCAAGACACGAGCGTCCGCCGTCGGCACGTGCGTGTGGGTCCCCAAAACCGCCGTAACCCGCCCATCCAGATACCAGCCGAACGCGACTTTCTCGCTGGTCGCTTCGCTGTGAAAATCCACTATTATTATATCACCTTTTTGTGCCTGGTCCATCAAATGCCGATCAACCGCAAAAAATGGGTTGTCTATCTTGCCCTCAAACTGGTTCTCAAAGAACACCTGGGCGTTAAAATTCAACACCAAATACTGTTGGTTATTCTTAGCGAATCGATAATATCCGTGGCCGGGCAGGTTCTCTGGGAAATTGGCCGGCCGGACCAGATTCGGGCAACGCTCAAAGCACTCTTTGGACAGCTCGCCCTTGTCAAACACGTGATTCCCTGAAGTATAGGCATCTATTTCCAGGTCCTTGATGCTCTCCATGGTCTTTAACGTCACGCCTTTGCCATGGGCAATATTTTCAACATTGACGATAACCGCATCCGGCTTATACTTTTCCCGCCATTGCGGCAAGACCTCGCGCAGCGCCTTGCGACCGGATTTGCCCATCACATCACCGATGAATAAAATCTTAGGCATAGCTAGTAGCTCGTAGCCGGTAGCTTGTAGCCTGCAGCTGCTACCAGCTACACGCTACCTGCTATAGGCTATCTTGCGTATTCAATAACTCTCGTCTCACGGATGACATGCACCTTTATCTCTCCCGGGAACTTGAGCTCGTTTTCCAGGCGGTTGGCGATCTCGCGGGCTAGTTTCTGGCAGGATAGGTCGTCCAATTTCTCCGGCTTGACGAACACGCGGATCTCGCGGCCGCCCTGGATAGCATAACTCTTCTCCACGCCTTCAAAACTGTTGGCGATGTTTTCCAGATCAGTCAGACGCTTGAGATAATTCTCCAAAGTGTCTTTCCTTGCGCCCGGTCGGCTGCCGGAAATGTTGTCACAGGCATCGACGATTATGGCTTCCAGACTCTGGGCAGCGGTGGAGGTGCCAGATACGTCCGTATCGTGGTGATGGCTGGCAATGGCTTCTATGACACGGGGGTCCAGGCTAAATTTTTCGGCGATCTTTTTACCTAGCTCCACGTGCGTGCCTTCTAAGTCCTGATCCAGGGCCTTGCCAATGTCGTGTAAAAGCGCGCCTTGCTTGGTAATTTGCACATCTGCGCCTAATTCTTCTGCCATAAGCGCGGCTAGCTTAGCCATTTCCACGGAATGCCGCAAAATATTCTGCCCGTAAGAGGTGCGAAACTGCAGCCGGCCAATAAGATACACCAACTTGGGCGGGAAGTTGGCAATGCCGAGCTCGTAGACCGCCTGTTCGCCGGCCTGCTTGATCTGTTCGTTTATTTCCGCCTTGCTTTTTTCGTAAGCTTCTTCAATGCGGGCCGGATGGATGCGCCCGTCAGCCAGCAGTTTCTCCAAAGTCAGTTTGGCAATGTGCCGGCGGATAGAATTGAATCCCGAGATTACCACCGTATCCGGACTGTCGTCTATTAAAATTTCCACACCCATCATCTGCTCAAAGGCGCGGATATTACGGCCTTCCTTGCCGATGATGCGGCCTTTCATTTCCTCATTCGGGATCTGCACGGTCGTGGTCGTGGTCTCGGCCGTGACCTCGCTGGCCACGCGCTCAATGGCTTGGGCCACTATCTCGCGCGCTTCCTTGTCCGCATTCTCGCGGGCCTGTTCCAATAACTTCTTATGCAGGCCGAGCATCTCTTCCTTGATCGTCTTTTCCGCGTTGGCCAGCAAAACCTTGGCCGCTTCCTCACGAGTCATAGCGGCTATCTTCTCCAAATTAGCGATCTGCTTGGCGCGCAACGCCTGGATCTCTTCCTGAACCTGTTTGATCTGCTGACCCTTCTGATCCAGGTCCTGCTTCTGTCTGTCCAATTGGCTGGCACGCTCATGCAATTCCTTTTCTCTGCGGTCAATGCGCTCTTCAAACTTGACTATCTGCGAGCGGAAATCCGCTTCTTGCTTCTTGGCCTGTTCTATCACTTCCAAAGACTTGGTTTTGGCCTCCAACAACATTTCCGTATGCTTCTGCTTGGCCTCTTCCAGGATCTTTTCCGCGCGGCTTTCCGCCGTTCCGATCTTTTTTGACGCGATCATCTGGCGGACCAGATAACCAACCCCTATCCCAAATATGACACCGAACAAAATATAAACGAATATCATAAAATACCTTACATTCGCGAAGTAAGGCCACAAAAAAAGCAAACCAAAATAAGCCAGGTCGGATTACTGGGCCGACTCGGCTCTATATCCTAAAAAGAAAATAGTTTTTCCGATCCTTGTCTCTAAGCCGCTTTGGGAATTTCGGGGCACTAGTGCTTTTCCAAAGTGAGAGTAATAAGAAATCGACGGAGAAACATTCAGGACATTCATGACTTTGCTCGTTGTGGCTTCGCTTCGCGGAAAATTACCTTAACGCGCCTTTCGCTTTCATTCGGATTTGGATTCGAATTTCGAACTGATCCAAAACCGGAAGGCGAACTAAAGGTTTAATCAATAAATTTCAACATATATATGATACCATTTCTTGCTTCTTTTGTCAAAAACATCCATAATTAAGATGGATAGGAAATTTTGTGTTGGTTTGAGCGTCAAAAAATATCAAAGATCCTAATATACAGATTGGAATACGGATATACGGATGATTCGGATGCTTTATATCAGGAATCGGTATTATTCGAATCATCCGTATATCCGTGTCGTATCTAAAGAGAGGTAAAGAAAGGAGATTTATGCTCGAAGCGAAAAAGTTTGGTTCCATTCGTGGGCTTGATGGCATTTCCGAAAAAACTTTGATAGAACATTATAAGCTCTACGAAGGATACGTCAAAAAGGCCAACGAGACCTTGGAAAAACTCAAGACAGTGGACAAGCAGCTGGCTAATCAGACCTATTCCGACCTGCGGGAACTCAAGCTTGAACTGTCATTCGCGCTTGGCGGAGTAAAGAGTCACGAAATCTATTTCGGGCATCTCGGCGGCAAGGGAGGCGAACCGTCGGGCAAGCTCGCCGAGATGATAGAAAGAGATTTCGGCAGCTTTGGGGACTTCAGGGACGATATGAAGCAGACCGGCATCGCGGCCCGCGGCTGGGTCTGGCTAGCCTTTGACTGGGATACCAAAAAATTGTTCAACTACCTTGGCGACGCGCACAACTCTTACCCCATATGGAATGCCACGCCGTTAGTGGCTCTGGACACTTATGAGCATGCCTACTGGATGGATTACGGCACGGGCCGGGCCAAATATATTGACGCGTTCTTCAAGAATCTTAATTGGGAACCAGTGGAAGAACGGTTTGAAAAATACCAGATCGGAGAGATGATGAATTAGGAACCGATACGCACTGATGCCACAGACGGTTAAACACAGAAGAAGAGAAACGATTTAAATCGTTTCCCTATTAAATTCAAAATAACGGCTAAGACGTAGGGAACCACGTCTTAGCCGTTATTTTTACTTGTCATTGCCTGCCTTTGGTTGGTAAGTAAGGGTCTTAATATAACAAAAACCTCCCATAAAGGGAGGTTTGTCGTAAGTTATCGCTTAGCAGTTATTTTTTCGCTGTCTTGGCTTTTCTGGTCCTAGGCTGGGAATCTAGGCGACCGCGGACGTAGTAAAGCTTGGCCTTGCGCACTTCCGGGGCCTTGGTCACTTCCAGCTTGACGATGTTTGGGGAATGCAGGGGGTAGATCCTTTCCACACCTACGCCCGAAGTTATCTTGCGGACCGTGAAAGTTGCGTTCACGCCCTTGCCGCCCTTGCGGGCAATAACCAAACCTTCAAAAATCTGGATGCGCTCCTTGCCGCCTTCGCGGACGCGTTGGTAAACCTTGACGGTATGGCCCGGCTTGAAATCGGGAAGCTGCTTGAGTTGGGTATCCTGTAAATGCTTGATGATAGGCATTGTAATAAATTGACCTAATTACTCTAATTTCCGCCAGTTGGCGGACTAATTGACCTAATCAAATCCCAATTTCCAATACCTAATGACGTTGGTTTTAGGTATTAGTAATTAGGATTTGATTAGAATAATTAGGTCAATTAGGTTAATTAGGAATAATTTTAATAATAATTATAAATTATTAACTATTTTACTATTTAGCTTTCCTAAAACTTCCTTCAGATCGTCCGCCAATTCGCTTTCCGCTTCTATCCAGGTCCCGTCCGGGAGCCGGACTTCTATCTTTTTAGCATGCAAGAACTGACGAGATAACCCGCGGATGGCAGGTTTTTCCCCGCTCTTTAGGTCTGAACGAAGTCGAGGACCATAAAGCGCGTCTCCAGCCAGCGGATGGCCGATGGATTTGAAATGAACGCGTATCTGGTGCGTTCTGCCTGTGTGTAATTTTACCAGAAGAAGGGTATAAGTGTCAATCCCGGCATCCAAATACTCCAGCACCTGATATTCCGTAAGGGCCTCTTTCGGTTCAATGATATTTTCCGTGCTCATCTTCCGAAAATCCGCCTTACTCTTCCCTATAGGCGCGTCAATGAACCCATGCTGCTTTTCTATGCGGCCCAAAACCAAAGCGATATATTCTTTCTTTATCTTCCTTTCGGCAAAGGCGTTCTTCAAATACTCGTACATCTCCGCAGTCTTGGCCACCAGCATCACGCCGCTTGTATCCTTATCCAAACGATGCACTATTCCCGGCCGATGCTCTTCGCCGACCAAATGGATGTCCTTGAAATTATACAGCAACGCGCTGGCCAGCGTCTCACCCTTAAAGCCCGCGCCCGGATGCACCACCATCCCCGCTGGTTTGTCGATTATAAGAAGGCCATGGTTATCATACAAAACCCTTAGCGGCGTTTCCGTCGGCACCAGTCCCTCATCTTTTTTTTCGCCTTGATGATAAACAATAACATCATCTTTCCTGACGACAAACTTGCTCTCGACCACTTTCTGCCCATTGACCAAAACCAAGCCAGCTTCAATATCCCGTTGGATCCGCGAACGGGAAACTTCCTTGACCTGCCCGACCAAAAACTTATCCAGCCGGGTCTTGAGATCGGTCACTATGAATTTGTGTTCCATAGATCAATTTAATAATTAAACAAAATCACAATTTAACGTTTCGGCGATCCTTGTTTAATTGTTTGGTTATTATTTTGTTTTATTGATAAGGTCCGGCCTGCGCTTCTTGGTCCGCTTGACTGCCTCTTCCTTCCGCCATTCTTCCACTTTTCGGTGATTTCCGGACAGCAATACTTTCGGAACCTTAAGCGTCTTAGCCCTTAATCCTCCACCCTTTACCTTCAAAATCTCCGGCTTGGTGTACTGCGGATATTCCAGCAGGCTTTCGCTGAACGACTCGTTGCGTGTGGACTCTATCTTACCCAAGATGCCTGGACGCAGGCGCAGTACTGCCTCGCTGATGACAAGCGCTGGCAATTCCCCGCCCATTAGCACATAATCGCCTATGGACATTTCTTCATCAACGAACTTTCGGACCCGCTCGTCAAACCCTTCATAACGGCCGCTGACTAATACCAAATTATCGTACTTCGCCAGCCGATGCGCGTCCTTTTGCGTGAACTTCTTCCCTTGCGGGGTTAGCAGGACTACCTTTGACCTTTGACCTTTAACCTTTGACTTCGCCGCCCTTATGGCATCAAAAAGCACGTCCGGACGAAGAACCATTCCCACCCCGCCACCATACGGACGGTCGTCTACAGTCCGCCGCTCACCCAACCCGAAATCGCGCAAATTGACCGCTTTAATGTCCAATAGCTTGTTCTTTATCGCTTTTTTAAGTATGCCAAAACTGCTCGCGTACGCGTCTATGAATTCGGGGAATAAAGTGATGATCCTAATAGAAAGTCTTCTCATGATCATATGATGCTAATATGCGAATCTTATGCTAATTATGCGAACATGCGAATGGATTATGCTAGGGATTCGCATTTTCGCCAGATTCGCATCCTGTTCGCATATTCGCATCACGTTAATTTTACCAAAATAACCCCAAACCATCCAATTAAGGATAATTCGGGGTTATTCGTTTTGTGATATCAAACCCGCTTAGACGGATTAGAGTTTAAAATCGTCGATCGCGTCGCTGGCCTCTTCCACTCTGGCTTCCTGACGGGCGGATATCCTGCCTTCACCCTTGCGGTAGCCTTCCGGCTCATAAATCTTCAGGTTGACACGGGCCTTTCTCTTGGCGCCGACTACGCGCAGCAAAGTGCGGATAGCCTTGGCGGTTTGACCCATGCGGCCAATGACCTGGCCCATGTCTTCGGGGTTGAGGTGAAGGGTGATGAGCACGCCCATCTCGTCAACCACGCGCTCGGTTTTCACATCATCAGGATGATCAACCAAAGCCTTGACAATGAACTCTACAAACTGCTGGTCTTGTTCCATATACTAGCAAATTCTTCCGATAGCTTTCTTTGGTAGCTTCGACCTATTAAGTAAGCTGCGCTATCTTTAAGTCAAATTATAAGGTAAAGCAGGAAAAGTGTCAACACAAATAAGCCAAAAACTATAAAACCCCCAAAAAACAGGGGTTTTAAACAAGCAACTTGTTAAAGGCTTTAGAGCCGGTACATTTTATTGGACTGGAACAGCCTGGCCGCTTGGGGTGCTGCCTGTGCTACGGAAATCATCCTTACCGTCCTTATTGGCAAAAATATTTATCTGCTTACAGCCTTTGCACTTAATCTCAACAATGGAATCCACCAAATTTCCCTTAAATAACAATTTGTTGCACGTAAGGCAACGATAATCGCGAAGTTGCTCCGTCATAACTCTTTTTGCGAATTAATGCTTTCTATATCTCCGGTTTGGGGGCACAAAAAAACCAAAATGTGGTTTTGGTTTTTACAAACTCAACAACTTATCTATGATTTTCCTTTGCAATTATAGCTTTCATCACGTTTACCAGTCAATACTTTTTTCCACTGTTTACGATTCAAGCCATAGGAAAGACAAAAAAAATCCCGCGCCTATATGGCACGGGAAAATTTATTTGATATTTTATCCTAGGCGGTGGGGGCTTGCTGCTCAGGAGCAGGAGCGGCATTTTTCTCGGGCGCGCTTTCTGCGGCAGCGCCTTCTGCCGGATTCTCGGCCGCCGGAGCGGCTTCCGCCGGTTTCTTCGGGATACTGAAGGCCTTTACTTTCTTGCCTTCCAGCAATCCTTTGGTGACTAACAGGTTATGAACGGTTTCGGAAAATTCCACTCTCTGAGAGATCCAATATTTCAGGCGTTCTTCATTAACCTTGAAGCCTTTGTTCCGGGGGTTATAGCTCCCTAGGACCTCTATAAACTTCTTCTGCACGGGCGCTTCTTTCTCGGCCAGAACAATGCGAAAATCGGCCTGGTTCTTCTTCCCCGTTCGCTGCAAACGGATAATTAGCATGGATGTATATGTAAAATTAACTTGATGATTTGCATTCTGAGTGCGTGATTATCTTAGCAAATCCGGAGAGTTTGGTCAATATTCAAAACGAGTACCTTCACTGTTGTACCGTTTGCCCGACGACTTCTTTAACAGTCACCGTTACGGGATCCGCGGTATCAGTACCGGATTCGGACGCTTCACCGGTCCCGGCCGGAGCTTGGACGGCCTCCGATGTCTCCCCGAGGACCTGGCTGGAACCTTGATCCAGGGCCTGCTCTGCAGTGGTCCCCGTCTCTTCTGTCATTGGCTGCTGTTCTTCGGAAACGGCTGAGTTTCCATTATCCCCTACCGGCGCCTGTTCATCTGCGGCCGTCTCCGGCTGGACAACTGGTTCTTCCGGCCCGTTAACGTCTTGTTCGCTGACATCCTGCGGCTGCTCCATTTCCTGTTTTTGAGCCGGAGCGGCACTTTCGGAATTATCGCTTCCTGCCACTGCGCTTTCCGGCTGCGACACGATCAGCATTATATCCTCGCTGGAACCGTCAGATACCGTAAGCTTCGCTTCAGGAGAGGCAAAGGCGTGCCAATTAAATTCCAGCGCCATGTCCATAACTCGATCTATCCTAATGGTGAATCCTTCGCTGTTTTCGTCCACGACCGCATATTTGAAATCCGCTCCCAAAGCCGCTTCCCCCCTCGGCGTAACGGTCACTATCGGCTGATACTCATAAGCGGCGGTAAAGGTGACGCGGACAGATCTTTTACCGGGCAATATCTTAGCTTGCCCCACAGAGTCCGAAGAAAGATGCAAATGACCCCTCACGGCTAAAGTTCCCTTAAAGACCACGGGACCGGTGACAGTCAGGCTATCGACGCTAAAATACCCCGCAACGGGACTTTGCACCAATACCCCGCTCCTGAAATTTTCCATCTGCAGCTGCTGTTCTTTGATTGCCTGGGTCAGCAGGGGAATAAGGGCGGAATATGCGACGGATTTATATCCTGATTCATCAGTGGAAACGACCTCGGGAATGATTTTCTCCAAATCCTGGGCAATAAAGCCGAAATGCGTAGCACTGGCCGTATCCTCATTCAACCAGTGATAAGTCACCCCCTGTAAGGCCATAACCTTCTCCAGAGCGCTGTCGATGGTGGTAACATCCTTCTTCAAGCGGGCGTCAGAAGAACAGCTCAAAGAACTGCTGGTCGGGTTGATGCTGCAAGTGCCGCTGGAGTTGGTAAAGCTCGCGACCGCGCCGCTAATAGTCGGTCCGCCCACGGCCAAAGCCGCGCCGCCCCCGCCCTGAATGGTCACGTTCCCTTCCACCAGAAGACCACCTGGCCCAAAATTCGCGCCACCCCGCGCGTAAAGGGAATTTCCTATCCAGACATTATCCGTGAATTCGGCCGTTGACGACTGCAGCGTCCCGGTCTGCAAGCCCGGAGCGTCAAGGTTGTTGATCTCGTATACCTTTAGGGTATTATTTTGCGTATCAGTCACATAAAGATATTTACCGTCAACGGCTATTTTGCCAGGACCGACAGTGGAGAATTTTCCCTTGCTCACAATACTGTTAGGGTTGGAGATGTCAAAAATAGCGATGGAATTCCCCCCAGAAGAAGAGACATAAGCGTATCGCCCAGCCACTGTCACATATTTCGGGAAGTTCAGGTTCGTAGAAGTATATCCCTTTGCCACAATATTGTTCGGATTGGATATATCAAATATCGCGAGGTAATTATTTACACTGCTGGCAACATAAGCGTAAGCGCCGGATACATACACTGACGACGGCGAATTCAGGTTGGTCGTTGTATAGCCGAGCGCGACAATATTGTCCGGGTTTGAGATGTCATATATCGCCAGAGTGCTGTTGCCATAGCCGGCTACGTACGCGTATTTTCCTTGGACATACACATCCTCCGAGCCGACTATATTGGTATTTATGACGCTTTTTTTTACTATATTGTTCGGATTAGAGATATCAAAAATAGACAATCCCGTACCGCTGATCGTATAAGCGTATTTTCCCGAAACATACAGCCCGCGCCCGTAACCGTCAGCATTAGTACCCTTTGCCACGATGCTGTTCGGATTGGAAATATCAAATATCGCCAGATTGAGGTTGCCTACCACATACGCATACTTGCCGGCGACCACGATCTCAAAGGGGGAATTGCCCGAGCCCAACGAGATAGTTCCTTTCGCCACTATTGCAGCAGGATTGGAAACGTCATAAATGGACAAGGTGCTATTATTACTATTCGCGACATAAGCATATTTGCCGGAAACCGTAACCGAGACCGGGCCGGAAATGTTGGTGGCAATGCTTCCCACCAAGGTCGGCATGGTGTCATTCGTGACTAGCGCGTTCCCCGCGACCGTCAATTTGGCGAGAGAAGTGGTGGCGCCAATGCTGACATTATCGGTCGTGTTGTTCGGATACACGATCCCGTTGGACGCGGTCCATAGCGACGTGCCGCTGTCGCCTGCCGATACGGTAGACCAAGACAGAGTCCCATTCCCGTTGTTGGTCAGCACCTGCCCCGCGCTACCCTGTAAGGTCGGCCAGATGTAAGATATGGAATTTAAAGTTGTGGTGCTGGTGACTGCCAAACTTTCGGCCGTAATGCCACCGAAGGAAGCGGTACCCGAAACCGAAAGGTTAGCAAAAGACGAACCGCTAGTCACATTCAGTTCTTTAACTGAAAGCGCGGATAAAGTCGAGGTACCAGTCACGGTCAAAGTCCCGGTTATGCCCAGAGTAGAAACTGGAGAAGTCGTGTTGATGCCGATGCTGGAACCCGAAAGGGTCAGAATGCTTTGATCGCTTACAGACGCGCCGTCCGCCGCGTAATAAGCGAAACGCCCTGCCACGCCGCTGTTGACCGGCGACCCTTCACTGGTCGCCGAAACCCAGCTTAAATTCCCCAGACCATCATTACGGAGATAGGTATGGTTAAGCCCCTGAACAGTTGGCCATTTATAACTGATATTGTTTATCTTGACCATATCGCCGTTGCCGTCTATCTGGAAAGAATTCCCGATGCCGACGTTAAAGAGCGAAGTAGCGGTCGAAGAGCCGATACTCACTTTGTTGCCGTTATCGTATATTACGCCGCTGCCCAAGGTATATTGGTCGGTCCAGCGGGCTATGGTATTCGCCGTGCCAGTTAAAGACGAAACGGATGATGTGCCATTGCCTTTCAAGATGCCTAGTAAGGACGAAGCGCCAGTGCCACCATGCTCGATGGGGAGGATGCCACTAGTGACGGAAGAAGCCGAGAGCTGGATGCTAGTGTTGGCCACGTTCGTGATCCTGCCTTTGGCATCAACAGTCAAAATTGGAACCTGCGTCAGACTGCCGTAAGTACCTGAGGCAACGGTGGTATTAGCCAAAGTCAGTACGCCGTTGGCGCTAAGCGTGGCGTCGCCGGAAATGAATTTGGTCTCCCAAGCGGTCCCGCTACCGATGAGAATGTTTCCCGTTGTTGGCGAAGTCACCCCAAGCAGAGCGCCATTGATCCGCTGTACCGTAGGAGCGGGATACGAACCAGTCAGGTCGCCGCTGGCCACACCCCCGGGCGGCACGCCGGCTAATAAAGTGGAAGAAGCGGAAGTAATTCTCCCTTTAGAATCAACAGTAAAGATCGGGATATTGGTGACGCTGCCGTAAGTACCCGGAGTAACCGAGGTATCGGCGAAAGTCAACGTACCGCTCTGGTCTAAAGATGCATCGCCGGATAAAGTGACGAATCTTGGGACGCCATTTTCATCCGCGACAAGAAATTTGCCTGCCGTTCCCGCCGCAGTAACCCCCAGTATGCCGTTATCACTGGCATAAAGTAAGCCGTTTTTGGTATAGGCGGACAAGCCCGTGCCGCCGCGGCTGACCGAAAGTATTCCGCTTACGTCGGAAGAGGCGAGGTCTACGGCGGAAGAAGAAAGGTTCCCCGACCCATCCGATCTCACGAACCCGCTGGAGAGAGAGCTGACCTTCAAAGGACCACTGACAGCGACCGGACCGCCGAGAGTCAGGAGGGAAGCGGAATTGTTGGTAAACGCACCGATGGCCGTGTCCGATATCCTGACTTGTTTAGAAGAAGCGCCAAAGTATGCATTCCACCCTTCAGCATAAACATGCAAAGGAACAACGGGCGTGGAAGTGCCGATGCCCACGAAACCGCCGGAAGTGACGCGAAGGCGCTCAATATCGTTAACAATAAAAGAAAGGTCATAATTATCCAGCGTACCAATTACGGTCGTGGTAGAAAAATTATTACCTCCTTCCAATATCATTGAAGAATCAAGGACCTCGTTCAAATTCCGCCAAACCGGAGGAAGACCGGTTCCCTTGGAAGTTAGCACGTACCCGTCCGTCCCAGCGTCGTTGTCCGGCATAAAAGCGCCGGACAAATTTAAGTTTCCGGCTATGCTCAATTTTTGGGAAGGGGTAGTTGTGCCCACACCAAACTTCCCTGCGGAAGCATCCCAGTATAATCCGCTGCTCTGCGAAAGCATCCCTCCTGCTCCACCGAACACCAACGGACCTTGAATAAAGTTGGTCGGGGTAAAAGCGCCGCTGACGGAATTGGCAACGATATTTTTCGAAAAAACATTGGTCCAACGATTCGAAACGGAACCCAACGAATAGGAATCGTCCGCCTGCGGGCCGACATCCCCCGCTACCTGCAGCTTAAAAACGGACGGATCCTTTGTCCCGACCCCCACGTTACCGCTCGCGGTTATCCGCATCCTCTCGTTACCGTTCGACACGAACACCATATCATAATTATCCAGCGTGCCGACCACGGTCGTGGTGGAAAAACTGTTGCCGCCGTTTAATAAGGTGTTACTGTTTAAAACCGCGTTGATATCCCGCCATACCGGATGCTGACCCGCGCCTTGCGAAAACAACGCGTAGCCGCTCGTCCCCGCGTCACCATCCGGCATCAAGGATCCAGTAAAACCAACATTACCCGAAACGGACAAGGTTTGGGAAGGGCTGGAGGTGCCGATACCGAGACGTTTCGTGCCATCGTTCCAATATAACGAGCTGCTTTGGGCAAGTTGCCCCGACACCCCGCCGAATACCAACGGCCCTTGGGTAAAGCCGGAAGGATTAATACTACCGCTGACCGTACTGGCAATTATCTGATTAGCATAGACATTAGCCCAGCGGGATACGGCCGAACCGAGATTGTATGCATTGTCCGTATCCGGACCGACGTTACCAGCGATCTGCAGTTTGAAGATAGAAGGATTTCCCGTCCCTACCCCGATGTTCCCATTGGTATTCATCCGCATACGTTCAACCCCGTTCGTCTGCAAAGCCAGGTCGTAATTATCCAGCGTGCCAATCACGGTCGTGGTGGAAAAACTGTTGCCGCCGTTTAATATCATGCTGGCCGAAAGAGCCTGGTTCAGGTCCTGCCAGGCGGGGCTGTTTCCCGGCCCCTGCGAAACCAGGACATTTCCAGCGACACCCGCATTTCCCGCGATCATCAGCGCACCAGTGAAAGATATATAACCAGCCACGCTTAAACGT
>Ga0078972_1007321_pt1 | contig 24705 bp, 20 predicted proteins | sample YelNatPaOPGAMG01_FD_67568 | JGI IMG/M metagenome (GOLD analysis project Ga0078972, IMG submission 67568) | Hot spring thermophilic microbial communities from Obsidian Pool, Yellowstone National Park, USA - OP-RAMG-01 (SPADES assembly) (version 2) | ecosystem: Environmental > Aquatic > Thermal...
TAAGAAGGGAGACCCCGCGCAAAACCATTATAGCACTACATGAAGTAGAGTTAGGTGCTCCCTGAGTTAAAATTACTATTTGAGTTAATAGAAATGGCTTGAACCCTAGGAACACGCCTTAATATATACAATGTAAAAACACTTTAAAGCAAGCTCGTTAATAATGAATAAAGGGGAAGATTGCTTGGCTAAATGCTCCTACTGCGGGTACGAGGGAGAATTCAAGCTCCTAAAGACATGGAGGTTTAGGTTCTACGAGGTCAAGAGGCTAGAGTGTCCAAGGTGCCATGGAGTGTTTAATTACTATTATGGTGTAAGTCCTAGGGGTAAGAAATCAGAGTTTGTGATAAGGGTTAAACCTAGGTCTACTAGTGGATAGTTTTCGTGGTTGTTTCTTCGGACTTACTACCCTAATCTTTTTAAGGGTAGTTTCGGTATTATAATAATGGTGCATATATTTGAGCTTAGATTTGTGGATTAAGGTTTCACGTGTTGAGCCATCTTGGGTTAGAGAGTACTTCTTCATATTGTACAGGGAGATGAAGGATAAGCAATTCACCGCTGAGGATGCTCAACGAGTATTTTCAAGGGCTGGTAGAAGCATTGACAACGTCTTCAAAGTCCTCTCCCCACTACAGAAAGCGGGTTTACTGAGAGATGCTGGTAGACTACCAGATGGTAGGACACTATATAGGATAGTGACTCAAGCAAACACTATGAAAACCCCGAGTAAAGACGAAGTACTCAGGTTGCTGAAAAGTGCAGCAGACATTATACGGACAGCGGTACCATACGAGAGCATACTCCTCCTCTTATTCTACAAAGTTGTTAGCGATAAGTGGGAGGCAATAGTAAACGCAGAAATAACCAAAGGATATAGCCTGGAAGGAGCCTATGCACTCGCGAATAACAACTATATAAAACTATACGATGAGAGAGAGAACAAGCTATACACTTGGAGTGAGATATCTCGTAGAGAGGAGTCAATTAAGGAGATAGAGAGAGCACTCATTAAAATCGCCGAGTTAAATGCCGGAAGTGGGGTGGGAATAGAGTTATCCGAATTGAAGAGAGTAGTAGATAAAGTTGGGTTGTCTATATTGGCTAGTAAAGATGATCTAAGACCCATACTCCTAGAGCTCGTGGAGTTATTTAATAAATTCGACTTCAGCCAAGTAGACTACGATGTAATAGGCGATGCATACCAGTGGATATTATCGTACTTTGCGCCCCAGAAAGCCAAAGAGGGAGAAACGTATACACCACGAGAAGTAGTGAGATTAATGGTTAAACTAATGGATCCAGAAGACTTCTCTACAGTAGTGGATCCGGCGTGTGGATCGGCTGCGATGCTAATAGAATCATATAAGTATGTTAAGGAGAAGCTGAATAATGAAGAGCCCTCGATTATACTAGTAGGGCAGGATAGAAATGGAGATATGGTTGCCATTGCGAAAATGAACCTGCTACTACATGGTATAAAGACTGATGCTCACATACACTTCGGGGATAGCCTCATAAACTCGGAGTTCCTAGAGGACGTAAAAGAGGAGCCCGTGTACGCGATAGCTAATCCACCGTGGAATCAAGATGGCTATGGCGAGGAGAAGTTAAGCAAGCCGGAGCTAAAGAAGGCCTACAAGTACGGATACCCGCCAAACAACACGGCTGACTGGGCTTGGATCCAGCTACTACTACATATCGCCACTAAGAAAGCCGTAGTGGTAATAGATCAGGGGGCGCTATTCAGGGGTGGAAGGGAAAGAGAGATTAGGAGCAAAATAGTCGAGGAGGACCTCGTGGAGGCAGTGATACTACTACCCGAGAAACTATTCTACAATGTTACAGCCCCGGGACTGGTAATAGTCTTCAATAAGGAAAAGCCGCCAGACCGGAGAGGCAAGATAATATTCATAAATGCGAGCAACGAGTACAAACCACACCCAGAAATACGTAGATTAAATATTCTTGGAGACGACAACATCGAGAAAATAGTAAAGACATATAGGGAGTTCATGGAGACACCCGGCTTCTCCAGGATAGTGCCACTAGAGGAGATCAGGAAAAACGAGTACAATCTAAACGTCACACTATACGTAACACCCTTGACAAGCCAAGAAGAAATAGACATCATGAGAGAATACCAGGAACTACTCAGAGTAGAAGAAGAAAAGAAACAACTCCTCGAAAAAATCAACGAGATCATGACAGAACTTGCGAAAACGCTAGGAGGATCACAGTGAAGTTCAAGCGAGAAACTGAGTTCCAGGAGACAAAAATAGATAAAATACCAAGAGAATGGAGAATTGTGAGGTTAATAGAAGTTGCTGAAGTACGTGGAAGTAAGAAACTTCCGGAGAATGTAGAATCTGTAGTGTTTATTCCCATGGAGGCCGTCCCTGATAATAGTTTGTATGTAAGGTATGTAATCCGAAATGCGGGTGAGGTGAAGAGTTATGTGTACTGTGAACCGGGTGATCTACTTGTTGCGAAAATAACCCCGTCTTTTGAGAATGGAAAGCAAGGCATTGTACCTTATGATCTACCGGGGAAATTCGCACTAGCTACCACCGAAGTTTATCCAATTAAGTGTAATAATATAGACAAGTTATTCCTCTTCTACCTACTGAAATACCCTCCAATTAGAAGTAAATTAGCCTCATTAATGAGGGGTACCACAGGGAGAAGAAGAGTATCACGTGAAGCGTTAGAAAACACATTGCTACCCTATCCACCAATACATGAACAGAGAAGGATAGCTGAGACTCTCTCTACTGTTGATAGGGCTATTGAGGTTGTTGATGCTGGTGTTGTGAGGCTTGAGGGCTTGAAGAAGGCTTTAATGAGGGAGTTGTTGACTGGTAGGATCAGGGTTAGAGAGGAAAACGGCAAACTAGTCTTCTACAGAGAAACAGAGTTCCAAGACACAGAAATAGGAAAAATACCAAGAGAATGGAGTTTGGCGAAGTTAGAGGAGATGGCAAAAATAATTACTGGTCCATTTGGAAGTCAATTGAAGAAAAGTGAACTAACCAATCATGGTATAAAAGTCTATACGCAGGAAAATGTGCTTGAACGCAACTTTGAGATAGGTAATCTCTACATATCGGAGGAGAAATTCAAAGAGCTTAAAAACTTTGAAGTTATGCCAGATGATGTATTGTTAACAATTCGTGGAACCATAGGAAAATCTATCAAAGTTCCTACCGGCATCACAAAAGGTATAATTCACACGAATTTGGCAATCATTCGTTTAGAAAAGAAAGAAGTTCTTCCGGATTTTGTCGAATTAGTGTTTAACGAATCCGAAATATTGATGAAACAGGTTAGAAGAATACACCAGGCTACAACACTACCGGCTTTATATGGACGGACATTGAAACAGATCAAAATGATGCTTCCACCCCTCAACGAGCAGAAAGTAGTAATCGGCATTTCCTCTATTATTGATAGGGCTATTGGGCTGTATCGTGGGGAAAGGGCTAGCCTTGATCGTTTGAAGCGTGGTTTGATGGATTTGTTGTTGACTGGTAAGATTAGGGTGATGGAGGATTAAATGCCTGCTATAATTAGCTCTACCGCATACTTCGATTCTTCGGAAAAATACTATTATATCGACTTAGGGGAGCTTACTAGGGTTTTTCCTCACATAGAGGAAAGCAAGGAACTAAGATGCTACGTTGTTGAGCTTAGGAATGAAACAGGTAAACTTGTGAGGAGGTTTAAACCATTTAAAGAACTTGTGTTAAAAACTAGCGAATACTTTTCAACATCACTGAACAAGTGGCTTCCCTGTATTGTAATACCTGAGGATGTGGCAACCCGGATTAATGTTGGGGATAATTATCGGATTACAATTGTTATTACAGCTTACGATGGTAAGCCCTTCTTACCATTTGAACTTAAGCTCATTGGATATGATGCTGAGAGAGTGCTTGAGTATTTCTCAAGAATAGAAGCAACTTTAATTTCACTAAGCTTGGAGCAACCAGTTCTTAATAAAGCTGTTAGTTACTTGTGGGATGCTCATGCTAGATTGGAGGAAAACGATGTTGAAGGCGCGAGGGCTTCCGTAAGGAACTCGCCTTCTACAATTAGAGACGAATTCATACCCAAAATAGAGGTCATAGAAGAAGCAAAAGATTTCCCGAAGAACCTTGAGAGCCTTGTGAAGCATTTAGCAGACTTTACTCAATATGGAGGACCTCATCCAGGACCCGCTCCAAGAACTACAACAGAGATGATCATCTTAACGACTATAGAGTTGGTAAGGCACTTGGCGAAAATGCTTGAAGACGAAACAATATCTCTTAAAACCATCGAGGAGTAGAAGGTGATTGTTTGAGCGAGATAGGTATCGTAGGGGTTTTGCTGGATAGACTTAAAGAGCTTGGTTGGCGTGAGAGTAGTTTATGCCCCAGGTACGTTCGTGGATCAGTATTTATTGATGAATTGTTTAAGGCTAGTTTTAAGAGGCTTAATGAGAAGGCTTTAAATGCTTCGGGATTGAGTAATAGAATAGACAGGGTATTCGACAGAGTTAGGGATTTACTCGAGAATGCTGAGCCACATGTATTCCTAGAGTATCTTAGGAGAGGTATAGACATAGAGGAGGATAAGAAGAAGGTTAGGGTTTGGCTACTGGACTATGACAATGTAGATAACAATGATTTCACAGTGTGTAGAGAAGTACAGTTTTACGGAGAACACATGGATATAAGACCAGACCTCGTCCTCTACGTTAATGGTATACCATTAGTTGTTGTCGAAGCCAAGGATCCGTCGAGGCTCGGTGAGAGAGCTGTTGAAGAGGGTGTTGCACAACTTCTCAGATATGAGGCGGAGGCTCCCTGGCTATTCAAGTACGTCCAGCTGGGAGTAGTCTACGTTGGAGACGAGGACTCGGTCTACATGCCAATGCTTGGAGACTGGAGGGGTAGAGAGAGGAGTCATAATAAGTGGAGGAGCAAGAGTGGCGAATACAATATAATAGACCTACTGAAAAGAGAGAGAATACTCGACCTCATTAAATGGTTTATCTTTTATAAGGGCATTGACAAGAAGAGAAAGATTGTCCCACGGTACAACCAGTATTGGGCTACAATAGAGGCAGTCAAGAAAATTAGGGGCTACCTCAGAGGAGAACACGGCTTAAACCGTGGATTGATCTGGCATTGGCAGGGCAGTGGTAAAACCTATATAATGTTCTACATCGCATATCAGTTCTACCAGAGGTTTATTGAGCGAGACCCCATAGTATTCTTCATAGTCGATAGGAAAGAACTACAGAAGCAGTTATACGAGGACTTCATTAAAGACCTATATGCTCCCTACTTCCAAGAAGAGATCAAGGTAGTCGAGTCTATCGAGGAATTGAAGAATATACTAAGAGAAATCAAGGAGAGTGAGACTAGGGGCACTATCGTGAGAGGAGTATACGTTGTCTTAATTCAAAAGTTCCAGCCCAAGGAGTTCATGGACTTAGATCCCATTGGAAAGAAGGAGATCTTACTACTCCTGGATGAAGCCCATAGAAGCCAGTATGGAGAACTAGGAGCAACTGTAAATAGAGTACTCCCCAATGCCATTAGACTTGCATTTACAGGAACACCAGTTATGAGCTATGAGAGAAACACTTTTATACACTTTGCATACCCAGAGCTTGGTGAGTTGTACTTACACAAGTATTTCATTTCAGACTCTATAAGAGACGGCTACACAGTTCCATTGAAATACCAAGTTGTTCAGGAAATTGATGGAATAAAAATAAACGTTACACCAGAAGAAATAAGAGATCTCCTTGAAACCTGGGCAAAGAACGCTATTGAAATCGGTAGTATAGATGACTTAGTCGAAGAAGAGGAAGAACCAGTTATAGTGACTAAGAGAGAGATAAGGCAGAGAATAAACAAGATCAAGGTTTTCCTAGAAAACAAAGAGAGAATAAAGCATATTGCCGAGTATATAGCGGATAGAATAATGCAGGATACTGAGAATTTCACGTTTAAAGTTATGGTAGTAGTTGCCAGTAGACTAGCCTGTGTTAGAATGAAGAGAGCTCTTGATGAAGCCCTGGCTAAGAGATATGGTGATGGAGCGAGGAAGTGGAGTGAGGTAGTAATGATCTACACTAATAATGATAAAGAGGAGATTAGAGGCTACCTCGATGAGTTACTGAGTAGGTGGCGTGGAAGCCATGGGTTAAGGGATTGGCAGGAAGTAAATAGGCTAATTCAAGACAAGTTTAAGGAGGAAGAAGACCCGAGGATACTAATAGTTACAGATATGTTGATAACGGGCTTTGACTGTCCACGCCTTAAAGTAATGTACTTGGATAAACCACTCTATGAGCACAGGCTACTACAGGCTATTGCGAGAGTTAATAGACCGTTCAAAGAGGGGGAGGTGGTTAAGGAGTTTGGGTTAATAATAGACTTCGTCGGTCTCTTAGAGCAAGTGAAGGAGACGATTAAAAAGTATGAATTACTAGATAGTGAAACTTATGAGAAGATATATGTAGAGAGCATACACTCAGTCGACAAAGGATTAGAAGAACTGCGTGAGTTAGTGAATGATGTTAAAGTAGTGCTCAAAAACGGAGTGAGGGTTGGTAGCCACGAGTTTACATTAGATATAGATATGGTGATAGAGCTACTTGAGAAAGGCAGAGAGAAGGAGGTAGTACCTGAGCTTGAAAAAGCTGCTAGAATGCTTGTAATTGGCTACTCAATAGGAGAACATAGGGTGCTAGACTTAATTGCTAAGATAAGGCGTATTGTAAACTTATATAGAGCTCTAGGCTCCCACCCTGGTAAACTCGAGTTGAAGAACCATGTCGTCGTTCTCGGCAAACTATATAATTTATTTACATTGAAGCGTAGAGGTAAAGGCGTATCCCAAGAATTCTGGGATAGATTAATAAAAATGGTTCACGAGAAGACGGTGATACCGGGTATTGGATTAGTAGAGGAGTTTACAATAGAGCCTTTATCTATGGATGAGCTCTATAAGGAACTAGACTCCGTGGATCCACATAGCCCGATCTCGATTTACATCACTGCTGATGTATTATCAACTATAAGGGGATTCCTTGACTCTGAGCCTGCAAACCCTGTCTACAAGTATATTTATGAGAGATTGAAGAAGCTGGAGGAGGAATGGGCTAGGAGACTAGACGTTAATGTAGTAAATGAGTTGAAGAGTATAATTGGTGAGCTCAATGGCTACTTGAAGATGAGGAGAGGTATGAGGCTATACGAGAGAATAAGCTATGATGTAAGAGAATCAATAGCTAAGAGGTTTAATATCAAAGTATCCAAACTCAGCAAGTTTGAAGAAGCACTTCCCAGGATAGTATCGAGATACGAGTCTGCTGGTAGACAAATACGTGAAATACGCGGTGGAGACAGAGTTAAACTAAAAGATGCACTATTAAGAGACTTGTTTAGTTTAAAAATACCAATAGATACAAGGGAGAAGGAGCGATTGGCCGATGAAATCTTGGACTACGTGGAGAGAGTGATCATCGATGAACTACGCAGGCCTCGTTGAAGAAATCTTAAAGAAATACAAGGAGGCTCTGGGAATAAATGATGAAGTACGAGTAAAGATAAAGAAGTATAAGACAAAGTCAGCATTCATAAACCTGAAAACAAAAACTATATTTATCAATGAGAATTTACTAGAACTTGGCGAAGAAGTATTAAGATATCTAATACTACATGAACTAATACACTTAAAACTTAACAGTAAATATCATGATAGCGAGTTCAATAGAACCCTCTACAGTTATATACCCCCTGAAAAAGTCTCAGAACTACGGGGTCTAATAGTCGGCAAAATGCTTCATCCTTCACGCATTAATACCATGAATTACTCGACTGCAAAGTGGTGTAATGATTGTCGGCAAGAATAGAGTTCGAGGCTCCACTTTACTGGCTCTTTGACGGAGTAGAAGACTTTGTTCCTACCATTTACTGGGGGCTTAAAAGACTAGAAATAGATAAACCCTATGAAGTGACTTTAAAGTATTCAATCCAGGAATTTCCAAGAAGCCGGAAAAAGAACACTTATGTAGCTGTCTATGCATTACTCTACGAGAACCCAAACAAGAAAATAATCTACATCAAATTCGGAAGTTACTCTTTATACTACAATACAGCTGGATTAATCTGGGCTCAAGCACCACTATATGCTAGAATTATAGGAGTTTTTCGTCTCGATAGATCACTAGAGAATGAACAGATTGAATTGCTAGAAAGAACATGTGTTAAACACTTAATCGAATTAAACAAAATGAAACTAGAAAATATAAAGTACAGCACTAAGTCCCCGCGAATCAATAGTATCATTAGTATGTGGATGAGTGTGAATGGTGTAAAGAAAAATCTGGATGATCTGATCGATCGCGTCGAGGAGATCGTTGACGAGTGTTTTGATCGATTGAGTAGAATTAAGTGGATCGAACCAATATATAGTAGCAATATGTGGTTTACCCCGCCCCTAAAAACTATAAACGTGTTGGATCACACTATTGAGCCTGGTATACCCGTGAAGAAGAAGCAGGAGTTGCAAAATAAAGAGGCCATAGTACTGGAGGGGTCACTGACTATAACACCAGTGGGGCTATGTCTATTCCAAGAATTTGTTAACGGCGTTCAAAGGATATATGTGGATAGATGTAGAAATTTCTTTTATAACTTCGAAGTTTTAATGAAATAAAGGAGACTATATTATGGCTTATGAACGATATATTTTGATGGCTTATCCACTCATAGTTGGATATGAGAACGAAGACATTACTGTCATTAGAGTTAGCGAGGTCAACTTGAGTAAGCTAATCGGGTTATTATCAAAGAATGAACTACTTTATTCAAAACCTCAAAGAGACCTTTATTCGACCAAATATGTGGTTCATGTGTTAGGTGATGTTGATGCAGTATCTAACAAGCTCGAGGAGTTAAAGGTTGAATATGAGATAAAGCGGAAAAGCGAAATCGCCAACGTTGAATATTTAATTAACTGGGCTGGGTATATCACGCTACGTGGATATTTATACAAACATGGCTATAGGCGTGGTGCATCTTCAAAATTATTTGATCCCAGTAAAATAGTATATAGTAGTAAACAAATTTTGAATGTATATAGAGCACTCACTACAAGCATCGACAAAATGGAAAATGCAACATATTTATTTATAGATGCCTCAAGAAAACTAGAGTTTACCAAAAGCATTCAAGAACTAGAATCAACGGGTGTAATTAGTGAGAATGTACCAATCGTCAGCTGGTTAAAGATAATAGAAACACCTATCTCATTCTATGTTGAAGATAATATTAGTGTAAACAATCTCGTGAAGAGAAGATACGGTGAAAAGCTTTTAAAGCATTCTCAATCATTGATAGAATACCTAGTTGATACTGGTCGATTAGATGAGACTTTTAGATCGCTCGACTTCGGCGTGGAAGACCTATTTGAGTATGCATTAGTTCCTCGAAGCGTAAGACTCAAAAGAGAACTACATGAACAAGGTTATTTATTCAGAGACTTAGACAAAAGCGTTGAAGTCTTATTTCTGCCAAAGTCAATATTGACTCCAGTTGCCTCACTAGATAATATTAAAAGAATACTACCAGAGGAGCTCGAGTCTATTACTGAGAACTTACGCGTTTCTCCAGCAAAGAGGTATGAAGAGGTACAAAACTTCGTGGATGCACTCGTTAGCAATGGCGAGTTATGTGTGGGAGAACTACATATAACTCTGGAGCGAGAGCCTCGCGAAGTACCTAGTGTTGGAAAAGCAAAGTTATCTTATATAGAGCGTCAAGGTGGTGAAAAAAGCTCACCGCAACCTATTCAATGGGATTACAATGATAAGATAAAGCGACACGGTAAACAAATAAGAATTCTCGTCATCAGCATAGGTAAATTAAGTGATCTCGTTAAAAAGCAACTCGGAGAATTGAAAAACCACGAAGTAGAAGTGGAATTTAGAGAGTTTCCAGATCGTTCATCTCTAGAGGAAGCCTTACTAGATACTATCAATGAATTAAAGAACTGTGAGAAGCCCTATAAAGGTCTTTTTGTTATTGGCCCGTTACATATTGATAAAAAAGAAGATGAGGAGATCAAGCGAAATATAGAATACAAAGTAGCATCACAGGGAATATTCTGTAGATATCTATCTCGTGTTGATGGAGAAGAAAGGCTTCCATATAAAATACGTACTGTATTGAGAAGCTTTGCCATATTTGTTCTTGGTGAATTATCGCATATACTAAAACCCCTAGAGATATGGGATAAGGATAGGAAGAAACATAGTATAAACGTCGTTGTAGGCGTAGATGCTACGGTCATTGGTATGGAAAAAGGATTCTACAGAGTAGCCTGTGCAGTAACTATGATAAATTTAATGAATGGAACGTTCAAAATAAAGCCTTACATTGACACAAGCGATGAAGGCGAGGACGCGGTTATTGCGAAGATCCTAGACTCTCTCATTAATCAACGTGATTCAAGAGACTCCACAATTTTGATATATGTAAATAGAGCAAGACCTGAAGCAAGTATTCTAAATTATTTAAAACCTGAATCAGTAGAGTTAATGCTACATAGTAGCATTATTGTAGGTGTAACAAGAACACACAACTATTCGAGGGTCTTAAAATTCACATCCAGGGGTCGAAGACGAAACGTTATAGTTAACCCTGAACCATGGATTTACATACCACTTTACAAAAATGTTGAAGATAGACTGAGTCATGTAAAGTTTAAGGTTTCGAGATATATGATGTCCACAGTTAAGCCGCCAAAGGGGCTTGAATTTGGACTTACAATAAGGCCTATCTTACTTACTATTCTACAAGGCGAGCGATATATAGGTAGCCCTCAACTAGAGGAGAAGATTATCGATTATACTGCTTCGTTGGCAGCACTCAATAATGTCTCAACAGCATGGACGCAGTCCCTGCCATGGCCTCTTCACACAGTGGATAGAAAACTCAAGAGGGCACATGAACTTATTTCCGAGAGGAGAAAGAGCAAAATACTACAGCTCTTACAGCAAGAAGACATTTTTAAAGTACTGTGAAAGAACTAAAAAGCGTTCATTTAAGACTGTTTATTATCAATTCGGCGTCTTGTCTTGGTATTGGTCTCTTGTAGTTTCCGGGTGTTCCTATTAGTGGTGCCCCCGGCCTCTTCTTGTCTACTACGAAGCTTAGTCTTGGCGCTAGCTCACCATAGTCTGCTACTCCCAGCTTGACTGGTTCTAAACGGGTTCTCCAAGGGTATTTGACTCTACCCTCGCGGGCTTCATCGGGCCATAGTGGCTTATCTTCCCTGAACCACTCGGAGGCGACTCTGTATGCTCCAACGAACTTACCTCCAAGCCTCTTCGAGTTCTTTTTAGCTACGTAGAATATGACTACATCACCTGGCTTAACGAGCTCCCTTACATGCCTACCTCGCACAGCTTCGGGAGCCCCGTATAAATTTGCCTCCTTGATGACGAGCCAGTTCTCCTCGGAGACAGGTATAATCCAGTAGTTCGCCAACATCAACACCAGATCATACTTACTCATTATAATTAATAAGCATTAACCATAGCTTGATCACTTCAGCGAGACGTAGATCTCCTGCTTTATTGTGAAGGATTTATTACTCCCAAAGCCGCTAACAACAAGTAAAATCAATCTAAAGCACGCTAATCATCTAAAGCACTGCAGAATATTAAATAAGTAGCTATATGTGGAACTCCTCGGTGTTATGAATACGAAGGCTACTATAAATTCCCCGTGATCTCTGAGTGCTTGCTCACGGCTCTCTGGGCAATCATGGTAAGCTGAGTACGTATTAGTGGGGGTTTGATAATAATGTAAAGAGCATAGAGTAGGAAGGGGTCAGTGAACTTAGTATGTGGGGAAATATTTAATAAGGCGCCTCCTATAATAATGAGTAGTATTCGCTTACCCCGAATCCCCCCGCCTTCGCAGGAACCCTCGCCATTCATGGAGGAGAGAAGGTCAGCGCGTATAAGTAGATAATATATTCCCCCACTATATTTTTACATGGGTTTGAATAATGATGCCACTAAGACCCTTTCAACCGAGCAGGGAATCCTACATTGAGGCATTTAAGTTGATGAGGGATGGTGTACTACTACAGATCATAGCGTCACTATTCATTGGCGGCGGATTATTAGCCATTATCATGTCCTCTATACCAGTAATGATCGCTGGCAGAGGCCACGCAGGCTGGTTATACGCTGGCGCATTGTTAATTGGGCTTGGACTAGTATTAATAATCGGAGCGGTATTAGCCTTAATTGGATTATACGGTAAGTTCCTGCCTGGAGTAGAGAAGCTCGCGGAAGTAAACCCAGATTTCAAGACTTCCAGGGACTTGGTGAGAATAGGGTACTACTATGGCATGATACTACTCCTAGTTGGCGCTGTAACACTGATAATACTCGTGGGAATCATCGTGCTGTTTGCGGCGATCATCCTCCTCTTCATAGGGTACATTGGGTTAATAACGCTCTCCTTTAACCTAAGGGAGGTGGAGGGTGATTCACTGTACTTAGCCGCTGGAATATTGTTCATACTCGGCATATTTCTACCCGTTCTCAGCTTCATCGCGTGGATACTGCTCTACATAGCGCTCGGGAACAGTATTAGGAGGCATAGTGCGGTTCAACCACCAGCACCCAGCACTGGGCTACCAGTCTAGAATCCAGCACACTATCCCATAATACAACACCTTGCTTAAACATTGTTGACTAAACCATTTTTTACCTCCACGCTATTGATTAGCATACTCTGAGGGCACTAATGGTGAGTTGTATGGACTGGGTTTACCGGCAGAGGTATGGGCCTGAGTGGGGTAGTGGCGGAGTCTTCGGGTTAACCTACTATAAGAGTGTACTATACTACACGCTGGCTATGGAGGCTGAAGCACACTTCGCTAGGGATGATGGATACGAGAGAATCTACAGGTTCGAGCACGTGGGGCCGGGGCCTGCTTCAGGTGGAGACACTTATAACGCTGTGGAGACTGTGGATGAGTACATCTACTTCGGTGGATGGGTTCACGCTCCAGCTGTCTTCAAGGGTAAGAGGGGCTGCATCGGTGAAATAGACTTCAGGAACAAGTACTCGCATCTCCACGAGTACAACGTGCTCGAGGACAACGTTAGACTCTTATGGGTTGACAGCGTGCACCATGAGTACGAGTGGGCTGGAGAAGTATCAAGCATTGTTTACGATAGAGTCAACGATGAACTATTGATCGCTAGGAGCGATGGCCACAGAAACCTTGGAGTATACAGAGTTGACAGGGGGACTGGGAGAGCTGAGCAAGTAAGTCAAACACCTGGTTTAAAGGGCGCGTTGTTCCAGGAGTATCCTTGCTTCGACATGCAGCCAGTATGGTATAGAGGCATCGATGGAGTACAGTGCGTGGACCCATACAGTAGGAGGATACTGGAGTACAGGGTTGAAGATTGGAGTAAAATAAGTGTTGACGGGTATGGAGTAGAGAAGCGTGGAAGCGGTTACGCGGCATCAGCTTACACAAGGTACTGGCACTTCTTCAGGGGAGGAGTACTAGTTGGGAACCCGTTGGAGCCAGATATATACTCAATGAGCTTCATACGTTTACTCGACTTCCCCAATAACCCATATGCACCAGCGAGAAGTAACGCGCTGGAGTTAGCAGGCGGGTTACTCGCAGTATTCAACTCCTATACTCACAGCTACCTACACCCAGCGAAGAACACGCGGGAAGAGCAGGAGAAGCTTAGAGCATATAGCTGGGTAGCAGGCCCCAGCGTCCTATTATACATAACGCCTCCAACTGCTAGGATAATTATGGCGCTTGGAGCAAGAATCACGAGTATGACTAAGAAGAAGGATGCAATACTACTCGGAGCAAACACGGAGCCGAACCTGGGTGGATTGGATGCATCACCAGTAGATACAGGTGTGAGAAGCATAGTGGCCATACCAGAGCACGTGTTGCTCTCAGCGAGGAATCCACCAATAGTATTCAAGATCAGCGGGAGAGCAGTTGGAGACAGCGCGTTCGGCGGCATACCATTAACAGGCTACAGGAACCCGGAGCTGAGGATCAAGGCAACAAGAGAAAACAGAGTTGAAATCATAGAATACGACATCGGGCTACCACCAAGCAAGCTGGATGAAACCATATACGAGTTAAAGCCAGGGCTAAACAAGATACCATTAATCGATTACAAAAACATAGTGTCATTTAAACTAGAGAAAACAGACCCAGATGCAGTAATACTAGTAGTGTTAGAGTAGACGGCAACATAGTTGCCAGCGAACACTACTCTTACTTAATCATAAGCTCACCGAACGTTAACAAACCAGGGTTTTCAACTGTAAAAAAACACTTGTTTCAAGGAGCTCTAACATTACTCATAGTTTCCTCACGGTATCCCGGCAAGTAAACTGCTTCACATCTCCATGGATTACTCGGTTACTTTACACCACTCTTCCATTATCTCCTCCTCACTCCTACCCCTTTCAATTAACTGTGTTTCCGCGTATCCCGAATTCCTCTCATTTTTACTTAGTGTTAATTAAGTGTACTCTACTGCTCTCCGGGTTGGGTGAGTAGTTATATCTATGTATGCTCACACGACCGCGGCTACTGCGGCTTCCTGCAATACTATTACCCGGTCTCATAGAACAAGAATCAACCTCATGTAAGTATGACTCTTTGGAATCAAGCCAACCACTCTCAATACATCTCTGTTCCCGTAAATCCTCGCACTACTCGACACTGTTCAAGCACCATAATAAATAATCCAGGATCGATAATCCCAAAAATAAACTCTTCTCAGTCCCCATAGTTACAAGTGTTCAGCCAGTAAATCTAGGAACTCCTTGTTTCTCCCAGTCTTCACTAGTTCCAGCAACAGCATGGTTAATTCAGGTTTCTTTAAGTAGTTTACTATTGGGTTTATGAATGCAATTGTGAATGCGTAATCCGCAGTGTTCACGTCACCGCAGTAATGCATCAGTAACACCGCGTAGAGATTACTCGGTGAACTAAAGAGAGGTGAAACCGGGTCAACACCGTACCTAACTCTACATAAAACCCCTAGGAAACTCAGAAAACCAGGTATAGTTCTAGTAACCTGGCTATAAACATGCTCCTTCAACTCCTCTAACTTATCTCTACTCATTACACCTCATCCCCCGCGTACTCACAGCTCAACGGGCTCGGGTATAACTATGCGAGCAACTGTGAAATACTGCACAATTACTTATACCAAAATATCATTCATGGGGAAGAGATTATATAGGTTCAGGACTATGAGTAATCCATGTGAGAATTTATTGCAAACACTATGAGAGCACAATATTAACACCTGGTTTAAGTTTATATTAATCTATGAGGGGGTTACTGTGCGTCTAAAATTCTCATTGATAATTATAATTACACTTGTAGTTATACTGGTTTCAGCCGCGGTCACCGTGTTCTACTATACTCAGAGAAGCACACGGAGCAGTTCACCACTAATCCCTGAACCAGTTTTAAGCACTATTGGCAATGCTCCTGGAACACTCATTGTTCACAGTGAGTCATTCATGAATGCTTCACCAATACCCTCAAAGTACGCGTACTGCGGTGGAGATAACTACTCTCCAAGTATAATCGTTGAGAACACACCGGCGAACACTGAGAGCATTATACTGTTAATTTATGACCCGGATGCACCGAGCGGGTTATTCTACCATTGGGTTGTCTACGGTTTGAAAGGTAGCAGAGTAGTGCTACCGGAGGGATCATCGGAAAACACCACTCTACTGCAGGGTAGTAATAGTTACGGGTTCATAGGGTACAGTGGGCCGTGTCCACCTCCAGGAGATAAACCACATAGATACGTTTTCCTAGCAATAGCAGTAGACATGGATACAGGTACATGGCCTCCAGGCCTGTCACCTGAGAACGTGCTCGCAAGAATCAAGAACCATGTATTAGCGTATGGTTACATTTACGGAACATATTCAAGATGAATATGAGCGAGGAGAAACCGAGTTATATGAGCAGCGTTGAAACCAATGGTTTCTCAATGAGCATTAATATGTGATCCCCTGGTTTTAACATCACTTGAAGAGAGTTATTTTCCACATATATACCATGATATTCTACTTGAACTCCACATAGTTTAAAAGTGATCCCCCCTGCAAATCACGTAACTTGCTATAGTACCGGGGGCTCAAAGACCGCAGGTAGCTCTCTTATTTGCGGAGCAATAGGAGTTACTGCACCTACATTGATTCCAGGAACTGTTCTAACCTCGCTTAGTTAGCTAACTGAGCTCTTCTCCCTAGAACACGGGTTGCTTTATCATAGTCAATTCTCCTATCACCTCTCACAACTGCAACAAAGTATTCACCATTTCACTCTTATAAAGAAGTGTTTTAATAATAGCTTTCAATGAGTAACCGCTGAGCATTGAAGCATTCTCCACTGTTTCAACGCTATCCTTGAACTCCAATAATTCGACTTCAACTCCGTTAACTTACCCTACACTTCCCGGTATGTTACTAAGAGTTATGCACTTTAAACTCTGATGATTCATCATTATAGTTGCCTGGTCACCACTCGTGTTATGTAATTGTCTACCTGGTGATCAATTAGCAATGCTTAGAGACCATGGATCAATGTGAAGCATTCGAGTAAGATCACAAAGTGAGATTTAATTCTTCAACAATCCCCCTGATCTTCTCTTCCACCTCACTCTTCTCCAATGTTAGCGGAGGCCTTGGGTAGGGTTTAACAGGTGCATTAAGTACCTTTAGTAAAGTCTTTATCGCTGTGGGAGCTGATGAAGCGTAGTCGTATACTCTCACAAGTTTCAGGAGTTTACGCCATTCCATAATAGCTCTCTCGTAATCACCTGCAATGTATGAATCATATATTGCTCTATGTATCTGCGGAGCAATGTTCGCAAGGCCCATTATACCTCCATCACCATTCATCATTAGCAGCGGTAGAAGCAATTCATCTAGTCCAGTTAAGACAGCGAAATCCTTCCTCGTGCTCTTAACAACTTGTATTAAATTCCTGAGATACGTGAAGTTCTCGCTTGTTACTTTCACTCCAGCTAAGTTGCTGTGCTCTTCAAGTAGTTCCAGGTAGAGGCTTATGGGTATATTAATCCCCGTTGTCGCGGGAATATTGTAAATTATGACTGGTAAATCCACTTTTTCAAGTATTATTGAGAAGTGTAGTTTCAACTTATCAACCGGGATCTTGAAGTAGTATGGGGGTGCAACCACAACCCCGTTAACCCCCATGTCGCGGAAAACCTTACCTAGAGCTACTGAGTCCCCCACGTAGTTAGCGGTTATACCTGGTAAAACCCATACCTTGCCTCCTACTTCTTCTAGAACAGTTCGTGTAACTAGAATAGCTTCATCCCTAGATAAGTGCACGAATTCCCCCGTAGTGCTGTTTGGGAAAATACCGTGAACTCCTTTCTCAACCTGGTGTCTTGCAAGCCACTTTACTCCTTCAACGTCAATGGAGTAATCCTCTTTAAACGGTGTAACGAAGGGAGTTATAACACCGTAAAATTTAGCTGGCATATTTAGCTCTCCAGTTATTAATACACTGTGTTTCAAGTATAAAACGCTGCTGGTTGAATACTTTGAACCCGTGGGTAATCGTGTTCCCGTGGAGGAATAGATTCTACTTTGCCCCCTGCCGTAACGTTGAAAACAGTATTTAATGAGTTTTTATTCCCTATTAATTTTTAATTAGTGTGCATTGAAGTGATTGCTTTGCAAGCGCTTACACCAGTGTACTTGTTTGCTCTAAGCGTACTAGTTGTCATCGCACTGGTTTTAAGGGGGTTTAACGTAGCTCTAGCTATAACTCTGTCTTTCACTCTATACTCTATTCCACTACTAGGATTAAACGTCGTCAACGTATTAGTTGATTCAATGAACTACACTTTACTCAACACTGTTTCCTCCCTCGTACTAGCAATGTTCCTAGCTAACATCTACCAGGAGACAAAGGCGTCACGTGAACTCGTGGATTCCCTGGAGCACATTGGTTCAGGGTTTGCATCTATAACTGTACCAGCCGTCATAGGCTTACTGCCAATGCCCGCTGGAGCCTACATATCAGCTACAATGATTAACCCAATCTACACTAAGATAGGGTTTAACAGCTACGAGAAAACTTTCCTAAACTACTGGTTTAGACACATCTGGAGCAGTGTTTGGCCACTATACCAGAACATCATACTTGCTTCAGCTATACTTGGTTTAAGTTACTCGGAGTTAGCTGCTAGAAACTGGCCCATAATATTCTCCTCCATAGCCTCCGGCCTCATAGTCTACTACGTGATCACGCGGGGTAAGAGTAAATGGAGAAATAAAACAAGTGGCTTAAAGGGTTTAATTCACTTATGGCCATTCATACTCCTAGCTGTCTTAACACTAGTATTCAACATACCATTATACCTAGCACTCATAATAGTTACAGCGCTAACGATAACACTGTATAAAGCCAGCAAGGAAACCTTAATTAAGTCACTTAAACACGCCTTAGACCCCTCACTAATAATCCTCATAACGGTTTCACTAATGTACGGTAAATCCATTGAAGAAACCGGGCTCGCTAAGACTCTAGCTGATATATTGAAGACGCGTGAACTACTAGCAGTAATACTCATACCTTTCTCAGTAACGCTTGCAACAGGCTTCGAATTCACTTTCGTAGCACTCGGGTTCCCAGTACTACGTGAAATAATGCTAACTCACCCAGACTACGTTACTCTAGGCTTCCTTGGAGGATACATTGGAACAATGCTCTCACCAGCACACGCATGCTTAGTGCTATCAGCGAAGTACTTCCAGGCGGAGTTACCTCGAGTATACAAGTATATTCTACCAGCAAGCACACTCGCGTTCACAGTAACTACTCTCCTCGTACTAACTTGAAGACCAGAGGGTTGAGACTATTAATCCTCCGCCTACTCAACGTAATAGGGGCAACGGTGATGCCTAAGTATAAAAGTAGTATGAACCATATGTATACATGCCCGTGTGCGAGAGAATACCATGAATAAGTACATTCTTGTCCCAAGCATACTCGCGTTAATGGTAGTGTTAGCAACCGCCTCAATGAACACGGTGAACACTGCTAGTTCCCAGGGAACCGTGGTCAAATGCATGGATATAACTACCCCGGGTTACTACTACCTCTCATCAAATATCATGGGCGTAGAGGAGGGCAAAGAGAGATGCATAGGTATCTTCGCTAACAACGTGGTTTTAGATGGTAAAGGTTTCAGTTTAAACGGTGAAGGGGGATTCGGTTTACTCATTAAAGCTGTTAACGTAACAGTTGGAAACATCACGATAAGTGGATATGATATAGGAGTAAGGTTGGATGGAGGATCAAGCTATAACACGTTAATTAGTGTCAACGTGTTAAACAACATGATCGGGGTTCAGCTCGTAGAATCAAACCACAATACCTTAGCATATATCACAGCTAGCAACAATGAGTACGGAGTACAACTCAATAGCTCGAAAAACAACACGATCACTAATAGTTTAATAATCAACAATGAAGCAGACGGCATACAACTTGGTCTCACGAGCTATAACGTTTACTCAAGCTACAACACCATAGTAAACACCACTGTAAGCAATAATAAAAACGCTGGAATAAACTTACTTGACTCCACGTACTACCTTAACGTAGTGAACACAACGCTGAGCAACAATAACTATGGATTATACATTAAGAACTCAGGCTACAATACAGTGGTGGACAGTATTATTGTAAGCAACAATTATGGAGTAGTACTCGACGCCGCGAGCAAGAACACCTTCTACAATAACTTCTTCAATAACACGTACAGTAATGTCATAATCTATGGGGGAAGCAACACTTGGAGCATGGCTAAAACACCTGGAAGAAACATCATTGGAGGAGGCTACATTGGTGGAAACTACTGGACTAACCCTAAAGGAGGAGACTTCAGTGATACCTGCAGAGACAACAATAATGATGGATTATGTGATGAACCATATGTTATTGATGAAAACAACGTAGACTACTATCCATTAAAAATCATCCATGAAGTAAGCACGCAGACTACGAGTCCAACACCTAAACCTACCGTGACGCAAACTACAACCAGCTCAGCAACCACTACAGAGAGAACTCGCACAACGCCAACAACTCATACTACTACTCAGACACCAATTACTTCAGCGTCAACAACGCTGGAAACAACTACGCAGGGACAAGACTCCACTATTAGACTAGTGATTGGAGTAATCTTCGTGATAGGTGGTTTAATTCTTCTACTACTCCCACGGTTAAGGAGAAAATAGAGCTTCAACAATCATAAAGAATAGTAAACCACGTTTTTTTAACTATATTCCTCAACTTTTCACACCTAGTTAATTAAACCCCTAACACACTAGTGTACACGGGGGCTGCTTTTGAGCACTAGTAGTAAAAGCAGAGTACTCAACACTAAGCCAAGTATACTGGTTAAATTAATTCTATACATTGGTTTAGCAGTATTCTACGCTTATGGTTTAACCTGGTGTCTACTCAGAAAGAATAGTGTTAAAAGCACTGAGGACGTATTGAGGATCTTCTACTATGATTTCCTGAGGCTACGCAGAGAGCACGTCATAGTTGAGGAGTTAACGAGTAGTGAGCTCGTAACAGTGTCAATTAACCCGTGCCCAATACTCAAACTATCACTCCTACTCAGAGTAGATACAAGGTACTCCTGTAAACTAATATCTGAAACAGTGTGTAGAAGAGTGTTAAAGTGCTTGAACCAAGACCTCGTCTTCACAAGAGACTACAATTACATTAGACCATACAGTAATGGATGCAGAGAGAAAATATACTTTGCGAGAACAAGGAGCGTTAAGCCTGATTGAGGCCCCTATGAGCTTCAACCATTCGTTCACTAAGCGTTCACTTATCTCAAATCAATTTCAATGAGTCTTCACGAGATACTGATTACATATTTTTTACTAGGAATCCGTATTGTACTACATGGAAACCATGTAATGATTGGTGTTTTCATGAGTGTTAGATTTATTCTAGATAAGATACATGGTTCACTTGGACTTAATAGTTGTCTACTCTGCTTGTCACCAATATCTAAGCACGTTGTTTCAGCCTACGTGAAAACAGCTAAAGAACTCAATGCACCCCTATATTTTAACGCGTCACTGAATCAAGTAGATAGGGATGGTGGGTATACTGGTTGGACCCCCTCTAGTTTTAAAACACATGTTCTACAAGTTGCCGGTGAACATGGTTTCAAGGGCCCCATTATCCTGCAACTCGACCACGGGGGCCCATGGTTAAAAGATGAACACATTGCTAGAAACTACTCTTATAGTCAAGCACTTGATGATTTCTTGAAGTCCCTGGAAGCATTCATAGAAGCAGGTTTCAACGTGATACACATTGATACCACTGTGGACATGGAGAACGATAACAGGTACGCTGACCTCGATAAAGCAGTGGGAAGAACAATAGATTTAATACTGTACTCCGAGGAACTCGCATCGAAGTACGGGGTTAGATTAGAGTACGAGATTGGAAGCGATAGATGGGGTTATAAACCAGTTGAATTACTCAACGAGTTCGCTGGGAGAACATTATCTGGTCTCAGAGCCCGTGGATTCGATACAACGAGGATCGTATTCGGAGTAGCTGATGTAGGAACAGTTGTTAAACCCGGCAACATCGTTGACCCAGTCGTACTTAAGAAATACTCGGATCTAATGTTAAAACACAACTTTTACTTAAAAATACACTCCGGAGATTACCTCGAGAACACAGTTGAGTTAACCAAGCACCATGTAGGCGGATTAAATATTGGCCCAATGTTCGCTCACGTAATGTACTCCGCTGTCAAAGACATTGTTAGAGAAAAGATTGAGGAAAAACAAGCATTGGAGTTCTTACATGAACTAAATAACCTCATCGCGGTGAGCGATAAGTTATCCAAGTATGTTGGGGGAAAAGTATCTGAAGTAGAAGAGTATAAACTAGGCTTAGCTTCCAGGTACATATGGTCCAGTACTAGAGCAGGAGATTTCCTGAATAAAATCTCAGCAAATACAGGTGTAAACATTGAGCAATACTTAATTAGTAGACTATGTGACGTTATTAGGAAATACATAGCGGATTTAGGGTTAATTAATTTAAACACGTACATTGCTGATTAGTTTTAATAACGCATAGTATGTTTTATTCGTGTAATTGAATTACCTCACGTATGTTTTTAACTATGTAATCTACATAGCTCCTAGGTAAACCAGTTTTCTCAACTAGTATCGCTACGAGTCCCTTCACCGGCATGTATCTTACCAGTGGTTCAACTAATTTAGCGCTTGGAATATAGTTTCTCACATTATCCATGAAGCTCTCTTTCAGGGTTCTCGACGAGAACACGCTGCCGACGCCTCCGACGATGAATTCTTCATTGTTGACACGTAGTTTCTCATAAACAGCTTTCGCCATTAAGGCGAGTTCTCTGCCACCACTTCGAAGTATCTCCGTAGCCAGCTGGTCTCCTTCCTCAGCTGCTTCATCAACCAGCACAGCTAATTTACCTAGTTCACCTATATCCTCTTTAATCAATGAGTAAACAACGTCAATTAATTGGAGAGGATCTTTTACTTTAAAGAAATCGAGTATTTTCTGAGCAATCAAGGTATATGGTCCTCTACCATCGAAAAACCTACCAGATGCATCTATGGCTCTCATCGCGATCCATATTGCGCTGCCCTCATCGTCGCCGAACCACCCCCAGCCACCAGCTCTAGCGTCAACTCTCCTTGAGTTTCTACCGTAAGCAATTGAGCCAGTGCCAGCTATTACAGCTACACCTGGATCACCCAAAGTAACCGCGTAGTATGCTGTCACGAAGTCAGGTATAATAAGCGGTTCAACTCTGAAAACACCCCACTCCTTAAACCTCCCGGCGAAGTACATCTTAGCGCTCTCTGTATCCATGTCCGGTAAACCAAGTATAGCAACATCTATGTCACGCGTTGTTAAACCAGCTTTTCTTATAGCGCTCATTATTGATGACGATAGATTTGAGAACGCTTTATCGAACCCTACAGTAGTCCAGCCAGATGAGCCCCCAATTGAGTAACCCAGTAGATTACCCTCATCGTCAACCAACATGCTGAGAGTCTTTGTTTTACCACCCTCCACGAGTAAGGCTCTCATTAAATTCCCCCAATTAATTATCTCCCAATGGTTTCGTATTTAAAAGTTTTAAAGTAACGCGTGAAGAATATACATGGGGGATTTCAATGGTTAAAGTCCTCGTGGAAAACGTTTCGAAGAAGTACGGTGACACCTATGCACTTAGAGAAGTAAATATGGTTGCAGAAGACGGGGCCCTAGTATGTATCCTAGGTCCCAGTGGCTCAGGGAAGTCTACTCTTCTGAGAATAATAGCTGGGCTTCTACCACCAGACCAGGGAAGAGTGTACTTTGATGACGTCGATGTAACGGATCTCCCGGCCTGGAGGAGAAATGTTGGAATGGTTTTCCAGAGCATATCACTGTTCCCGCATCTCTCTGTGTACGATAACATAGCGTTCGGGGCGAAACTGAGGAAAATGCCTAAAGACGAAATCGATAGAAAAGTCAAAGATCTCCTTAGATTAGTGAGACTAGATGGCTATGAGAAGAGGAAACCACGAGAGTTAAGCGGTGGAGAAGCACAACGAGTAGCCATAGCTAGAGCGCTGATCATCGATCCCTCCGTCTTATTATTTGATGAACCACTAGGACACTTAGATGCTAAGCTCAGGGAATCACTTAAGTTCGAGATAAGACGAATTGTTAAGGAAACGGGAAAAACCGCTCTATATGTCACTCATGATCAAAGCGAGGCCTTCGCAATAGCTGACTACATATATGTCATAAATAAAGGCGTCATAGAACAAGGAGGAACACCAGTTGAGCTCTACGAGAACCCCAAGTCGCCTTTTATCGCTGAGTTCGTTGGAAACACTAATTTCCTGAAGGGGAAAGTAATTGAGATAAATAGAGATGAACACGTTGCCAAAGTACTCGCTGGCGATGTAGAATTATTTGTTCCCATGAGAGGAGACATAAATATCGGAGACAATGTATTCATTGGAATAAAACCCGAAGACATTAAGGTTAGTAAACAAGTAGATGAAAACATTGTTAAAAAAGAGAACCGCTATGTAAACGTTCTCGAGGGAAAACTACTAAAGAAGATCTTCATAGGACCATATCTCAGGCTTGAAATAGTTATTGATAACTTAGAAGAACCAGTGAAAGCAGATGTTTACGGAGAAGATAGATATAAATACTTGAGCATGAATGAAGGCGATAAAGTCTACGTGTTGATCCATAAATCAGTGGCCTTTAAGCACTCATGACCTCACTGCTCCTTTAAACTCTAATTGCAGCTCATAAGAGCTTAAAACAGCTTCCTCGCTTCTTGCAACGTAGCACTTGAATCCCCGAGGAGCGTATATGCAGTTAGATAAATTCAACTCCTCCCTGTGGACCTTTAACGATGTTAGATCATACTTATCGGGTATGATTATATAGAAGTATGGCTTATTGTTGAAACCCATGTATAGCTTAATGATGCAGGAACTCTGAATG
>Ga0078972_1007323_pt1 | contig 24690 bp, 15 predicted proteins | sample YelNatPaOPGAMG01_FD_67568 | JGI IMG/M metagenome (GOLD analysis project Ga0078972, IMG submission 67568) | Hot spring thermophilic microbial communities from Obsidian Pool, Yellowstone National Park, USA - OP-RAMG-01 (SPADES assembly) (version 2) | ecosystem: Environmental > Aquatic > Thermal...
AAACACAAGGATGAGGGCGCATCCAGCGAAATAAGCCGGAACCACGATCCAGCGCAGGCCGACAAACCACTTCACAATCTTGCTGTAAACTCCAAGGACCAATCCGAAAAGCCCTTTATGCACGTCTTCTTCGCTTACTCCCGTGTGCTTGAGTAGCGAGACGCACAAGATCGGTACGTAAGTGCTGGAGAGCAGATAGGAGGAGATCATGGCAAAGCCGACGCCCAAGGTCAGCGGCATGAATAACGCACGAAGCGGGTCTTGCATGATAAAGGCCGGAATAAACACCGACAAAATACACAACAAGGCCAACAAACGTGGCACCGCTGTGATCATATTGCCGCGCAGCACGGCCGTGGCCACATGATGGGTCCGCTGCATCTGGGCATGTACGTTCTCGACCTCAACCGTCGCTTCATCGACGAGGATGCCGATGGCCAGGGCCAAGCCGCCTAACGACATGATGTTAATCGTGTTGCCCGTCACCCACAACCCAAACAACGACCCCAAAAGCGCCAACGGTATATTGGAAACGACGACAATCACACTCCGCAAATCACGAAGAAAAAGCATAATCATCAACCCGGTCAAGGTCGCGCCGATCGCACCTTCGGTGGCCACGCTCTCCACCGCCGCCAACACCGTCGGCGACTCGTCAAACTCAAACGTCACCTTCACCTCGTCCTCATCCAACCCCGCCACACTCCCCGTCTGACCCGACTGCTGCTGACGCAACTTGCGACGCTCCCGCATCGTGCTGTTCGTGGCATCACTAAACATCCGCAAATTCTTACGAACCGCCGCCACCACGTCCAACGTCGAACCCTCGGGCTTCTTGATCACCGGCATCCACACCGACGCCTTACCATTCACCAACGCATAACCATACGTTATGTCCGTGTCATCCTGGATCACGGCCACGTCACGCATGTAAACGTTCCAACCCAGCTTCACAGGTATGTCCCCTAGGCGCCGTGGATCAACCAAAGTGGCGTTATTGCACACCTGCGGCATCGAATCATGCGGATAGATGTTTCCCGCAGGTATAATATTGTGACCCTTCGCCAACGCCTCGCTGATGTCCTTGGGCGTTAAGTTGTACTGCTCCAACTTGTGCGGATCCACCTTGATAATTATCGAACGCATGTTCGGACCAAACGGCGAAATCGCCACCGTGCCCGGCACGTACTTCTGCACCAACGGCCGCACGATGTTCTGCGCCAAATCGCCCATGTCGCCCAACGATACCGTCTTGCTCTCAAAAACCAGGTAGCCGACCGGCACGCTGCCCGCGTCCATCCGCATAATCATGGGCGGCAGAGTGCCCTTGGGCATCCAGGACATGGCTCGGTCGGACATGGCCACGACTTGGGCCATGGCTTGCCCCATGTCGGTGCCGGGGAAGAAGGACAGTTCGCACAGGGCCACTTGTTGGATGTTGCGGGTGTTGATGTCTTGGATGCCGTCAACGTATTGGAAGTAGAGTTCGAGTTGGTTGACGATGAAGCCTTCGACCTGATCGGGGCTCATGCCGACGTAATCGAGGAAGACGTAGATTTTGGGGACGTTCATGGAGGGGAAGATGTCCACACGCATGCGGTTGAAGGCCAAGAACCCGCCGCTGATAAGGGCCACGACCAACATCAAGGTCGTGATCGGGTGCTTCATGGCGAAAACGATCGGATTCATTCACTTTATCTCCGACACGGCTGACAGAGTAAACCAAGCCGCGGCCATAAAAGAGAGTAGCTTACGAACACAAATATAAGACACGCAGGAGAGGGGGAAACACGCGCTAGCAGCGCATGGGACGGAAGACGTGCCCCAAGCCTGCCAAGGCCGGAGAATGACCAAAAGCATTAGGGCGAGAGGCGGGTGCAGCAATTCGTCTCGTTGCGCGTGATTTCGACTCCCATACGCTGGCGGAAGACAATCGGGTGGAAGACGCCAAGGCCATTCGCGTCTTGCCGGCAAAGGAGGCTTGCTGGTGTTTCTGTAGCAGGCGATGCGAGGACTGAGGGCGGACGGGGTTGTATAAACATCCTGAGTTCGCCCCAAGCGTCGTGAGGTAGAGGACCGGCGCCGCCGCAATCCCCGCCGCGACCAGAACAGAAAGCAGAAATTGCCAAAGCCGAGACATCATGGCCGCTCAAATATACTACCAGGCAAGGCGAGAGACAAACCTACACCTCGATAGAGACGCCTTCTTCTACGCCATGAAATTGTAAGGCCCGAATCGAATAAAAGCTACAGCGATTTCACTTAAAAAGCTGTCATATTGATTGCAGCGTTTATCAGGAGTAATCGAAAAATTACAAACCTGTTAGATGAAGCCTGAAAACTGTATCCCTTTAATACGTCGAGCGTTACGGACGCCACAGTGAGCGGGGGTTGCGTTAGCGTCCCGAGCTCGGGACGCTAACGCAATCTCATGATGCGCTCATTTATTCTAAGGTCTTGCATTATGAATCGTTATGGCGAATCGTCTCACAAAATTGTTAGATGACAATGCACGGAGTTTTATAGACAATCCCGACGCCTCCCGGTTCCCGGATGCATGGGACTGGGATTACAATTCAGGGAGCAAAGGAAGAGCAAGTTGATACGGGAGGGCCTGTAATGCGGTTGCTGATAGTTGAAGATGATCCCGTGGTAGACAAGGCGTTGCGGCAAGGGTTCGCCGAAGCCGCTCTCGAATGCCAGTGGGTCCGCGACGGCGAGCGCGGCCTGGAATTAGCAAAAAGTCAGCAGTTCGATGCGATTGTGCTCGATTTGCTGCTGCCCCGGCGCAGCGGTCTTGAGGTGTTGCAAGAGATCCGCAGTGCGGGCATACTAACTCCTGTTCTCTTGCTGACAGCGCTGGGGACGGTTGAAGAGCGCGTCGCCGGCTTGGCGGCCGGCGCCGACGACTATATCGTTAAACCGTTTGCTTTCCCGGAATTGATGGCCCGCCTTCAGGCGGTGTGTCGGCGTTCGGCGACGCGGCCGCCGCCGACATTGGAAGTCAGCGACCTGTGCCTGAACCTGGCATCGCGGCGGCTCACGCGCGCAGGCAAAGAGATCGATCTCAGTCCCACCGAATTCAACCTCATTGAGTTTCTGATGCGTCATGCCGGCCAGGTAGTCACACGCAAGATGCTCTGCGAGGCCATCTGGTATGCCGACTGGGAAGGTATGACCAACGTTGTCGAGGTCAACATCAATCGCCTGCGCAGCAAGCTCGATCGCGGTTTTGAGAAATCAGCCATCGAGACCATCCGAGGGCGTGGCTATGTCATTCGACCGAATTAGGACGTTCTTTCAGGCCCTTCGTTTCCGGCTGACGCTGTGGAATACGGCGATTGTCCTGGCCCTGTTGGTGATCAACACGCTGGCCATCCGCGCGGGGCTGCAATTCATGCTCCAGCGCATGGTGGACGAGTTTTTGGAAGAAGAACTGTATTTAGCGATGCAGTATTTCGACCTGTGGGGCGACAAACCGGAGCAGCTGCATGCGCGTTACAACCTCCAGGCCGTTAGCCACCCGCGGCGTCGTTTATTCGTCCAGTTGCTCGACGAGGGCGGCGGCCTGGCCTGGGCCAGTGAGCAATCGCCTGCGGAAGACATCCTGCCGGCCAGCGCCGTGGCGTTCGAAGGGCCGACCACGGTAGACGGCCATCGCATCCTGTGCCGTCGCGCGGCTGCGCCGGGAGGCAGTACCTGGACGCTGCGCATCGGGTGCAGCTTGGCGCGTGCCCAGGCAGACAGGAGACGCTTCACCAACATCCTACTGACTTCGGGCCTTGTCTTGCTATTGCTCGCCCCTTTAGGCGGCTATATGCTGGCCGGCCGGGCTACTCGTCCGATCGCCCAGATCATCCACGTCGCCAACCGGCTGCGGCCGGCACAGCTCGACGAACGCTTGCCCCTTCGCGGTACGCATGATGAGCTGGATCAATTGTCGCAAACGATCAACCATTTGCTCGATCGCATCGCCGCCTATTTGCGGCAAAGCCGCGAATTCACCGCCAACGCTGCTCACGAATTACGCTCGCCTCTTACTGCCCTGCAAAGCTCGCTGGAGATCGCCCTCAATGCCGATCGCACCACGGAAGAATATAAGGAGGTGCTGGCGGTCCTATTGGAAGAGTGCGGGCAGATGCGCGTACTGGTCAATCAACTGCTCCTCTTGGCCGAAGAAGACACCGGCCAGCTGCGCCTGCATTCCCAAGCCCTGCGCCTGGATCAAATTATCGCCAGTTCGCTGGAGATGTTTCAGGCGGTGGCGGAAGCCGCCGATGTAGAACTGACCGTCCGCCGTCTTGAACCGGTGCTGATCCAGGGGGACGGCAACCGCCTCTGGCAGGTGGTTAATAACCTCATCGATAACGCCATCAAGTTCACACCTGCACGGGGGCGAGTGTCTGTCGATTGTCGCCTCGATGGAGACCGGCACGAGTGCGTCCTCGAAGTGGCCGACACCGGCCCGGGCATCGCGCCGCACGAGTTGCCGCACATCTTCGAGCGTTTCTATCAAGGCGATAAGGCCCGTCAGCGTGAGACCTCCGCGCGGGGCCTGGGCCTGGGTTTGAGCATCTGCCAAGCTGTGGTCGCCGCGCATGGAGGGACCATCGAGGTCGCCAGTACGCTCGGTCAGGGTACTACGTTCACGGTGCGCTTGCCGAATTGCTCGTCTCCAGGGCCAATGCCTTGCTTCACGAGGGCAGAAGGGCAAGAGGCGAGAGCGGCCCATACATAGGAGCATTGTTGGGAAGCGCCAGGACCGAGACGTTGGGAAAAAGGAAGCTCTCAAGAGTAGGCAAAAGGGCGTTGGTCAGGTCCAGATAGCCTTGCTCGGTCGGGTGAATGTAATCGAACATCATGCTGGAAGAGATAGTGCCGTCGGGTTGCAGGAAGATCGAGCCGAGGTCGAGGTAAGTGACATGCGGGTCGCTGGCCAACATTTGGCTAACCAGCTGGTTGGTCTGCGCTCCTTCGGCGCGATACGGATTGCTGGGCGATTGTTCGCCGGGAAGGATGCCGAGCACGACAACCTGAGCTTGCGGCTGATATTGGTGGATCATGGCCACGTCGGCGAGAACGCCTGCGGCCGTCGCTTGCGGCGTATCGCCTTGCAGCAGATTGTTGCCGCCGATATCAAGAACGACCACAGCCGGATGGATGCCGGCCAATTGGCCTAGCGACAGCTGAAAGAGCAAGCTCTGGGTGGTCTGCCCGCCCACGCCGTAATCAACCATGCCGAGAGGGGCCATGTAGGCCGCCCAGACGGGAGCGCCCGGGCCATAGGCAAAGTAGTAGGAGATGGAATCGCCAACAAAGACCCCAGTGGGGTCTCCTTTGTTGGGCTGGGCAGCGAACAGAATGTCCATCAGGGCGATCGCGGGCGGGATTTCCGCCAGGGGAGGCACCGTCGTTGTGGAGGATGGTAGACAGCGTGTTTCCAGCACTTCTACGCTCAGGGGAGAAGCATACCGCTCGGAACGTCGTCGGCAACGTGGTATGCAGAAAACGGGGCGGCGGCTTCGGAACCACTCGGTGAGAGATGCCAACAGCGTCGCAATCATGGCGGTACCATGTTTCTTACGTGAGGCGCTGGCGCAGGGTGGTCAGCCTCACGTTGTTCTGCCAATCGCTCTCTTGGCAAGCCTAGCTCAAAAACGAGCCGGAAGCGCGCGTAGCGGCTATCGGCTGGCGCTTCGGCTTCTAGCTCGTTGCTTTGCGGCTTTCACTTGCCGCCGGCGAAAATGCTCCGTCCGCCATCGACGGGCAGGCAGACGCCGGTGATGAAGTCGTTGTCGATCAGCGCCAGCACGGCGCGGACGATATGGTCGGGAGAGCCTTCGCGCTGGACCAGCGTGGCCTGGATGGCTTCCTGGCGTTCTTGCTCCGGCAGGTCGGGCGGAAACAAGACTGGCCCCGGCTCGATGCAGTTGACGCGCACGCTCGGATGGCGTGTGCCCAGCTCCACGGCCAGGCAGCGCGTCAGGGTGGGAACGGCGCCTTTGGAGGCGAAATAGGCGGCGTAATGAAGATAGGGACGGACCACGGCCCAATCGCCGAATGTTATGATGCAACCGCCCTCCGGCTGGCGCACCATCGCCAGACCGGCTTCGCGGGCGCACAAGAACGTGCTAAGCACATTCACCTCGAAGTGGCGGCGCACATCGGCGGCAGACACTTCTTCCAACCGTCCCTTGCCCCATAAGCCGGCGCAATGAACGAAGACATCAAGTCGGCCGAAATGGTCCAGCGTCGCTTGAAAGAGACGGCGAACGGCGGCCTCATCACCGAGATCGGCTTGCAGGGCCAGCGCCTCCACGCCCTGTCGTCGAAAGGCTGCTGCGGCTTCAACGGCCTCTGCGGCGGAAGTGTGATAATGAACAACCACGTTGTAGCCGCGCTCCGCCAGCGCTGCTGCGACATGGCGGCCCAAACGCTTTTTGCCGCTGCCAGTGACAAGGGCGACAGGAGATAGAGACATGGACCGTTTCCCGTTTCCGATTCTCGGTTGTTATTCAGTATACTACTCCTGCGAGGGGGCTTCACGCGCTCATGGGGAGAACGATCGTGAAATCTTTTTGGCTTTCGTTACTTGTTCTGGTTCTGGTTCCCACGCTTTATGCCGAGGAGGCATTTACGCTCCATGACGGTGATCGCGTGGTACTGATCGGCAGCACACTCATCGAACGCGAACAGCGCTATGGCTATTGGGAAACGGCGCTAACGAGCCGCTGGCCCGAACGCAACATTACCTTCCGCAACCTTGGTTGGAGCGGCGACACGGTCTGGGGCGAATCGCGGGCCGGCTTTGATACGCCGGCACAGGGTTATAAACGACTCCTCGACCACACCCTGGCGCTGAAACCGACCGTCCTCCTTATTGGCTACGGCACCAACGAGTCGTTTGCAGGAGCAGCGGGATTGCCGCGCTTCCAGAAGCAGCTTGAGAAACTGCTCGACGACCTGGCCCCAAGCAAAGCGCGGGTCGTGCTGCTGGCCCCGCCGCTGGCCGAGGCATCGCGCTGGCCGGCCGGTAAGGTGGACGAGCGCAACCGCGATGTGCGGCTATACACCGATGCCATCAAGCAGATTGCCGAGCGGAGACGGGCTACCTTCGTGCCAGAGTTCTGCCAATCCTACGGGCCGGCCTATCCTTTGACTGACAACGGTATGCATCTGACCGCTTTCGGCTACTGGGCCACTAGCCACAACTTGCTCAACGAATTGGGGACGGCAACTGGCAGGTCCCTCGAAACGATCGAGTTGGAAGGACAGGCGTCGGTGCGCGTGCGGCAGAAGTTCTTACCCGGTCCGCCGGTGCCGCCCGAAGCGGACGGTGCGGCCCGTCAAGGGGATTGCTTCGTGCGAGCGCGGAACCTGAAACCCGGCAAGTACACGCTCCTGATCGACGGCAAAGCCGTGTATACGGCCGATGCCGAGACGTGGATGAAACCTGGCGGCTTCGGCGTCCTGGTGCCGACCGGCCCATCTCTGGAGCAGGCCGAGCAACTCCGCCAAGCCATCGTCGCCAAGAACCGCCTTTATTTCTACCGCTGGCGTCCGGAAAACGAAACATACCTGTTCGGCTTTCGCAAGCACGAACAGGGCCAGAATGCCCGCGAGATTCCGCAGTTCGATCCGCTGATTGCCGAGAAGGAAAAAGAGATCGCCAAGCTGCGCGTACCCGTGCCCCACATCTACGAGTTGAAAGTAGAGAAGAAACCATGAGCCACCGACCCGACCTTTCTCTCGCTGTCCGCCGCCCAAGCCAAGGCAGAGACGGCCCTTGCTTGCACTATGGGCTGGTAATAGGGTTCGCCTGCTTGTTCGCTCCATCGGCTTTGGCGCAGCGCGACGCCCCCGTGCCCGATCCCGACCCGGAGATCGAGCGCAAGGCGCTGCAAGTGGCGGAGGGATTCGAGGTCAACCTGTTTGCCGCCGATCCGCTGTTGGCCAAGCCCATTCAGATCAATTTCGATTCGGCAGGTCGTTTATGGGCGGCGTGCAGCGAATCGTATCCACAAATCAAGCCGGGGCAGGTCGCCAACGACAAAATCATCGTCCTCGAAGATACCGACGGCGACGGCAAGGCCGACAAAACCACGGTGTTTGCCGATGGCTTGCTCATTCCCACGGGATTAGAACCAGGCGACGGCGGCGTCTATGTCGGGGCCAGCACGGACTTGCTGCACCTGTCGCGTCAAAACGGTCTCACGGGGCCGTTGCGGCGACGTGTTGTGCTATCGGGTTTCGGCACGGAAGATACACATCACATGATCCATACCCTGCGCTGGGGCTCGGACGGCATGTTGTATTTCAATCAATCAATCTACATTCATTCACATATCGAAACGCCGTATGGTCCGCGCCGGCTGGGTGGCGGCGGTGTTTGGCAGTTCCGTCCGGAGACGTGGCGGTTGGAGGTGTTCGCGCGCGGCTGGTGGAACCCGTGGGGTCATCATTTCGATCGCTGGGGCCAATCGTTTGTCACCGATGGGGCCGGCACCGAAGGCGTCAATCCCGTCATCGTCGGTGCCAGCTACACGGCCACGCCGGGGGAGTCGCGCGTCTTGCAAGGGTTAAACCCCGGTCATCCGAAATATTGCGGCTGCGAAATCCTCAGCGGTCGGCACCTGCCGGAAGCATGGCGCGGCAACCTCCTGACCAACGATTTCCGCGGCCACCGGGTCTGCCGATTCACGCTCACTCCCGAAGGTTCCTTCTACACCGCCACATTAGAAGCCGATCTAATCCGCAGTAATCACCCCGCCTTCCGACCGGTGGACGTGAAAATGGGGCCAGACGGGGCCATCTACATTGCCGATTGGTATAATCCGATCATCCAGCATGGCGAAGTCGATTTCCGCGATCCGCGCCGCGATGTCAGCCACGGCCGCATCTGGCGCATCACCGCCAAGGGCCGGTCACTCGTGCCGCGCCCTCAGCTCATCCATGCCAAAACGACAGACTTGCTCGAAGCACTCAAAGCGCCGGAGGACTGGACGCGCCATCATGCCCGCCTTGTCCTCAAAGAGCGCGGCGCCTCGGTGCTGCCGGAACTAAAAGTATGGACCGCGAAACAAGACCAGGAAACAGCCCGACTCGAAGCGCTGTGGACGTATCAAGCGCTGGACGTAGTGGAACCGAAATTGTTGACTTCCCTGCTGCAAGCGCGCGATTATCGTATCCGTGCCGCCGCCGTGCGCGTCGTTTCGGCATGGCATGAGCGCCTGTCCAAGCCTCTGGAAATGCTGGCGCCATGTAGCGCCGACGAGCATCCCCAGGTGCGATTGGAAGCGGTGCGAGCACTCGGACGCATTCCGGACGTTCGCGCCGCCGAGAGCGCCCTCCAGGTATTGGATAAACCGACGGATAAATATCTCGAATATAGCTTGGGGCTGACGCTGCGCGAGCTAGCACCGCACTGGCTGCCGGCCTTGCAGGAGGGACGCTTTGCGACCCGCAATTCTCGGCAACTGCTGTTCGCGCTGCAAGCAGTCGATTCCCACGCGGTACTGCGGCCGCTGGTTGAGCTGGTCCAGTCTGGCAAAGCCGGCGCGAGCGAGACGGACATGCTGGTGTTTCTCGCCGCACGGGGAGGACCGCCGGAACTTGCGCTGGTCTTCGATCGCGCTCTCTCCGGAACAGGGCGGTCCTGCGACGAACGGGCGCGGTTGCTGGAAGCCTTGGAACAGGCAGCACGGCAGCGTAATGTCCGTCCTTCCGGCGATGGGCGCCGCCTTTTGCCGCTGCTCAACGAAGCTCACGAGAGGCTGCGAATGGCGGCGGCTCGCCTGGCGGGCTTGTGGAAACTGGAAGCGGCGCGGCCGCGCTTGGTAGAGTTGGCCCGCGCTGCTAAAACCAGCGAGGCCGTGTACCAAGCCGCCGTGGATGGTTTGGCAACATTGGGCGGCCAAGCTAGCACCGAGGCGTTAGAGAAACTGGTCATCGAGGAAGACCTGTCGGCTGCGTCAACAGCCGGGTTGAGCACACGGCGTCGCCTGGCCTTGATCGCGCTGGTGCAGCTTGATGCCAAGATCGCAGCCCGACATGCATCGGCATTGTTCGCAAGTGGGGGAGGACAACCCTCCGGTGACGACAGCACTGCGGCGAGCCTTTTTGAGGCGTTTCTGCAGCGCAAAGGCGGAGCGGCCCTGTTGGCCGCAGCACTGCGCGGCCAACGATTACCCCCCGACATCGCCCGCATCGGCCTGCGCATGTTACGCAGCACCGGCCGGCCGGATGAAGGGCTGGCCGAGGTGCTGACCAAGGCCGGCGGCTTGACGTTCGGAGCCCGAACCCTGTCGCCCCAAGAGATGCAAGCGATGATTGCCGACGTGGCGCGTCAAGGTGATCCGAAGCGCGGCGAGGCTGTCTTCCGGCGCAAAGATTTGGCCTGCTTGAAATGCCATGCTCTGGGCGGCGCCGGCGGCCAGGTCGGGCCGGACCTCAGTAGTATCGGCGCCAGCGCTCCTGTCGATTACCTCATCGATTCGCTGTTGCAACCGAACAAGGCCATCAAGGAGAATTATCATGCGTTGCTCGTCACCACCTCGAAAGGCCAGCAATACAGTGGCATCAAGGTGCGCGAAACGAAAACCGAGTTGGTCCTGCGCGACGCCGAAGACCGCGAGATTTCCATACCGATCCATGACATCGACGAACGTTCCCCCGGCGGCTCGCTGATGCCCGACGGCCTGACCGATACACTGACGCGCGGCGAATTGCTCGATCTGGTGCGCTTTCTGTCGGAGTTGGGCAAAGTCGGTCCTTACGCCATCGGCCCGCAGGGCGTGGTGCGCCGCTGGCAGGCGCTGGAACCGACGCACGCGGCATGGACGTTTCTCCACCTCGGCGGCGGCCTGGCCACGCCAGCCAAGGACGAACGCGACCTGCAATGGGCATCTGTGTACAGCACCGTGGCTGGCATATTGCCGCTGGCCGACGTTCCCTCGTTTTCGCTGGGCAAGGACAAACACGCCGTTTCGCTGATCCGCTGTCACGTCGATGTCACCACGGCTGGCCCATTCCGCATCCGGCTCAACTCCACAAAAGGACTGAAACTGTGGATCAATCAAAATCCCACTCCCGTGAAAGAAACGCTGGAGGCGAACCTGCCGGTCGGGATGCATACTCTGACGTTCGTGGTTGATCGCACCGAGCGACGTGAGGGACTGCGGTGCGAGGTCACAGACAAGCCCGGCTCCCCGGCGCGGGTGCGGGTCGTGGGTGGGAAATAGTAAAAGCCGCCTCGTTCCCAGGCCCCGCCTGAGAACGAGAGAAAGGTCTGGACAAACGAAAAAATGGACAAAGCCTCTTGCGGAACGCGGCTGTCTCCGGGTAGAATTTTTCTACATTGCGGGATTGGCCGAGGGGTTAGGCACTTGGTTCCCAACCAAGACACAGGGGTTCGAGTCCCCTATCCCGCTTTTCCCTTGCAAAAGAGGATGCGGACGACATGGATGCGACGGATGGGTGCGGACTTGGTTTTCGGTCTGCTCTGCTCGGATTTGTTGTAGGGGCGTCCTCCGCGTTCTATTTCGGCCCTTCCATTTTTTCGGTCTCTTGGCGAGCTTGCAGTGCGTCGAGGGCCTCGGCGGCGCCGGGGCCGCGCAGCAGCCACAGCAATACTACGAAGTCATACAGGGCGTGAGTGATGACGATGACAAGCAGATTATGATCGGCGTATAGCCAGATGCAGCCGAGATATACGCCCATCAAGGTGGCAAGGACGGCGTAAGTGAAGGTAATGGAATGTACCAAGCCGAATAAGATACTGACCGCGAGGACGCCGGCCCAGACGTTGTTGAACCATCGGCTCACTGCTTCCTGCAAGACACCACGAAAAAAAGCTTCTTCCCCCAGCCCAGCCAATGCCGAGATGCCCAGAAGGTCAATCCACGAGCAAGGGGCCAGCAGCGGGCGAATCACTTCCTCACTGAAGCGCTGAATACGGCGCAGAGGCCCTATCGGCCAGCGTTGAAAGACAAAGAAAAGGGCCAGGAGAGGCAGGGCGGCGACGACGCCCCAGAGGACGGCCCGCAGCGTCCACTCGAAGAAACGCAGCGGCGGCTGATCGAGCATCCAGCCCAAGAGCGAAGCGGCAATTAACAGCCCACCTTCGACAAAAACAGCCAGCAATACAACGGTCAGCCGTCGTGCTTCCTGTTCAGACTCCGGCAATTCAGGGAATTCTTCGGACATGCAGCGATTCTATGCTAGGCATCCCACTCCGGCGAGCAGGGAGGTCGTGTCAAAGAGGGCGAGAGGGCCATACCGACCTCAGCCCTACCCCCTTCTTGAGCCTTGTCCCGGCAGCCGTGCTTGCACAAAGGCCAGCGCTTCTTCGATCGATTCTACACCAAGAACGAGCAGATCGTCAGGGCGCAAATCGGTCAGGGCCATTTCGATGGCGTCCAACTCGCCAGGCATCGCATGGATTTCCGGCTGACGTTTGCCGGTAGCGATGCCGTGTCGCAGCAAGGCAGACAGGTCATCCGGGTCGTGGTAGAGAATAATGCGCTCGAAACTGGCGCCGATGGTACGGCCCATTGCCAGCACATCAGCAGGGCGGCGGTCTCGAGGCGGTGCAAAGACCAGACAGCGGCGGCGGTGGGGGAACGCAGCGAGGGCCTCGACAAGGGCCGTCAACGCCGAGGGATTATGGGCGTAATCAACAAGGACAGTGGCCGTGCCGACGTGAAACACATTGAAGCGACCGGGAACCTGCTGGGTGTCGCCGCGGAAGGAGGCCAGGCCAGTGCGAAGGATATCGAGCGGTAGGTGCAGCGACCAGACGGCGGCACAAGCGGCCAGGACGTTTTCAACCTGGAAAGCGATGCGTCCACCATATGTCAGCGGCACATGCTCCAGCGTCGTCAACACTTCCGCGCGCTGACCTTCGGCGAGCACGATTTGATTGTCGCGGACAAAGACAGCTCGTTCGCCACGATGACGGTGCGCGGTCACGACAGGATGATCGGCGTTTCGAGCGAAAAAGATGACACGACCGGGGCAATGATCGGCCATAGCGACGACGAGAGGATCGGCCGCGTTAAGCACGGCGACGCCGTTGACCGCAACATTTTCCACCACCACACGCTTGACGCGGGCCAGCTCCTCGACGGTTTCGACGCCGTGGGCATCGAGGTGATCGCCGTCGCCAATGTTGGTGACAACGGCCACGTCGCAAAAATCGAAGCCGAGACCTTGGCGGAGGATGCCGCCGCGCGCCGTCTCCAAAACAGCCACGCGCACATTCGGATTGAGCAACACAGCTCGGGCGCTGCGCGGACCACTGCAATCGCCGCCGCGAAGGCGCCGGCCATCGAGGTAGATACCGTCTGTGCAGGTCATGGCAACACCCTTCCCCCACTCTACCCCTCCGCCCCAAGGAAGGAGGGAGCCTTCTTTCGCCCTCTCCTCTTGGAGGGGAGGGGCAGGGTGGGGAGTGCGCAACAAATGGGCAATCAATCGCGTCGTCGTTGTTTTGCCGTTGACGCCGGTGACGGCTATCAGAGGGATGCGCCCGGTCTCGCCCTCGGCAAAGAGCATAGAAACGATGGCTTCGCCGACCGGACGTGGTTTGCCGGCGGACGGCTCCAGGTGCATCCGCAGGCCCGGCCCGGCGTTGATTTCGACGACGCCGCCACGCTGTTCCTCCAGCGGCCGGCTGATGTCTTCGGCCACGACATCAACGCCGGCAATATCCAATCCCACGACACGGGCCGCTTCGACAGCGCGGGCGGCTGTTTCCGGATGAACACGATCCGTAACATCCGTTGCTGTGCCGCCGGTGCTGAGATTGCCGTTGCGGCGGATCAGCACGCGCTGGCCGGCCGGCGGCACCGAATCCGGTGTGTAGCCCTGCTCGGCCAAGACGGCAAGCCCCACGGTATCGAGTTTGATGAAACTCAGCACCGTGGCATGACCGTCGCTACGGCGCGGATCGCGGTTGACCTCGGCGACCAACTCGCGGATGGTCGAACGACCGTCGCCGATGACGTGGGCCGGCTCACGCCGGGCCGCCGCAACGAGACGGCCACCGATGACCAGCAAGCGATAATCGTCGCCCGGAAAATACGATTCGACGAGGACGCTGGGGCCTTCTTCACGAGCGGCGGCATAAGCGTTGACGATCTGCCCGCGCGTACTCAGATTGGTGGCGACGCCGCGTCCATGATTACCGTACTGCGGCTTGACCACGACCGGCAGCCCGATTTCCTGGGCCGCTTTCCAGGCGTCCTCGGCATCAGCGACTGGCCGACCCTCTGGCACCGGTACGCCGACGGCACCGAGCAGAGCGCGCGTCAACTGCTTGTCCTGAGCGATCATCTCGGCGATGGCGCCGGTGGCGTCGGTTTCCGCCGCGCAAATGCGACGCTGGCGAAAGCCGTGGCCCAGCTGTACCAGACTGCCCCTATTGAGCCGTCGCACTGGAATGCCGCGCTGCCGTGCGGCGCGGACAATCGAGGCGGTGCTGGGACCGAGACGTACATCGTTGGCGAGGTCCCGCAGGCGCGACAACTCGGCGGCAACATCGATGGAACGCTCGGCCAACGCGGCCAGGATGAGCTGCCGCGCTGTCTCCAGACACGCCCGACCGAGTTCCTCTTCCTCAAATTCGATGGCGACCCGGAAAAAGTCATCCCTTTCCGGACGCACCCGGCCAATCTGTACCGGGCTGCCGGCCAAGCGCTGCAATTCCAGCGTCACATCGCAGAGCAGAGCGGGCAGATCGGGTCCGATCGACTGGCCGGCCAACGACGGCAGCCAGTTACGAAGACAGGCCGTACAATCGGCGAGGCGCGGCTCGGCAACGGCAGCGAGATCCGCCAGGGCCAATTCTACTTCCAACACCGGACAGCGCGCCCAGATATTGGCGCCCCGCAAGACCCAGACGTGTTGTAATTCCATGACAGATATCTACTATTCGATCTCCTCAAGTCGGTTAGCGCGCGACAAGGACATAGTATATTGCAAGCCGTGCTGCTGCGATAGCCCTAATGCAGCGATGCATCTGTAGAGTACGCCCTTCTCGTTATTACCTAAAGTAGATGATAATTCTCGCCGATAATAAACTCGGTAAATCCTCTTCTATTGGCGTTCTTGCTACCAACTCAGCAAGGGGAACACGTGTTAAAAAACACAACAGAAACGATACGCGAGGCTGTCTCTGCGTTCTGGAAGACACACGCTATCTGGCGAATCGTCGGCGTGGTCCTGCTTGTATTCTGGGCGGCTGTTTGGGCGGTTAGTGCGCGGAAAAATCATCTCGTCATAGGCCCCTATACGTATGTTCCCTCTCCGCCGAGCCTGGGTTGTGATTTTGACATCAACTATTACGCCGCACGTTTCCGGAGCGCAGGAGGCGATCCTTACCAGGGGTTCTTCAAAGGCCCTGACTGCTTTTGGTTTTACGATCATCCGCCCTTGGTCCTGGCGCTGTTTGCGTGGTGTAACCTGCTGCCGCACTCGATGGCCTTAATTCTGTGGCTTTTCGTGCAGACAGCCGTGTTTTCTCTGGCTGTTTTTCTCTGTTGGCGCAGCCGGAAGGAATTGGGCCTCTGCCCTATTCCTCTGCCGCTGCTCTTGGCCGCTGCATTGTTCAGTTACCCGGTTTTGTGCGAGATGCAGCAAGGCAACTGGAACATGTTGGTCCTGCTTTTTCTGATATTAACCGTATGGTCGTTGCACGGCCGGTCGCTGTGGCACGACGTTTCGGCCGGCGCCTTTGCCGGCATAGCAGCCTGGATTAAAATATATCCGGCCCTTCTTTTGCTTGGTCTGCTTGCTTTGAGGAGATGGCGGGCGGCATGTTGCTTTGGGATCGCGGTGCTTTCCATTGGACTGGCAGACGTTCCGCAGGCGCTGGAATTCACCGCGAACATCAAGGAAACCGCAAAACAGACGCCGGATTTCTTCGGCAGCTTCTCGCCGTGGTCGCATACGGTCAGTGGTTCTTGGGCATTGTTTTGCCGCAGCATTCATTTCCAATGGCTGGGGCGCCTGCCCGGAACTATCGGATGGGGACTGTTAGTATTTCCTCTGGTATTAGGGGTAAGCTTCTGGGTTGCCACGGTTGCTGATCCCTCGCGTTTGCTTTACCCTTATTTTCTTTGGCTAACAGCCTCCGCTACCTATCTTCCGCCTGTTGCCAACGATTACAGTTTGTTTTTCTTACCACTGGCTGCGTTGACGGTATGGGACCGCCGAGACAAAGCCCTTGTCCATGTCTTGATGGCTGTCTTGTTACTTTGGTGGCAGCCAATCTGGATGCTCATTTCCGCTAAATTTCTCTGGTATTGCAAACTTATCAGTCTCGGTAGCGTGGGCCTGGTCCTACTCCTTCGTGCTGGGGAGCAAAATGGCGAAGCTGAAGCGGAAGACGAACATTCAAGGAGATGGGTGGTCGCGTGAACCGAAGCGGATATTGTCGCCGCGCCATTCCCGAAGCGCTTCTTGCCATTGCCTTTTATCTTCGGCAGTACAGCCAAGGCCCACAAACAGAATAAAAAAGGGGACACAGGTAAGCAGACAAAGCCGCCTCATGGCTTATTCCCCCCCTGGCATAGACATGCATTGCATACAGCGGCTATAGCCTGTCTTCTCTGCCGACGCAAGCAGAATTTTCGGACAGATCGTCAAAACCCGACTTAAAGAAAAGGTCCGCCAGAGAACGATAGGAAACATAGCGCGTCGCGAAGTCCGTAGTCGAGATTTGCCATCCGTGTCCTCGGAACAGCGATTGCCCCGGCCCAAGCACGGCAAGGAGACTCACTCGATGAAGCAGTACGTGAAGCGCATTGTCAGGAAAAGCATAAGCAAATTGGTTGGTGTCGAAGATTTGCCGAATTTGTTGGAGCGCTTGAAGCAACTGACGGAGACTTTTGACACCCTTAATTCGCGCAGAATCTTGAACGAGATTGTTTCGACAAATCAAGGTGTACAGCAGTTGTTGTCGCACGCGCACCGCCGGCAGGCGCAGGGCCAGGACGCGCTGGGGCGGTTGCTGGAGAGTGGTTTCCGCTGTTTCTCCCAAAATGACGAGGACGGTGTTCTTCTCCATATTTTTTCCGTTTTAGGTACAACCAATAAGAAGACCGTCGAAATCTGCGCTGGCGACGGCGTGGAGTGCAATTCGGCCAATCTGATCATTAATCATGGCTGGAGAGGTTTGCTGTTTGACGGCGACGAACAAAACATCGCTAAAGGTAAGGAGTTTTACGCCCGTTGCCGCGATACGTTCTTTTACCCACCTGTCTTGTGTCATGCTTGGATCACTGCGGAAAACGTAAACGACTTGGTTGCAGGTGGTGGCTTTGCCGGCGATATTGATCTCTTTTCCCTGGACATGGATGGCATGGATTTTTGGATCTGGAAAGCCCTGACCTGCATAAGACCGCGCGTGGTCGTATTGGAATTTAACGCTCGCTGGGGCCCTTACGCTTCGGTAGCAACCCCCTATCAGCCGGATTTTCGTCCTGATTGGGACCGTCATCCCTGGTTCTGCGGCGGGGCCTCGCTAGGGGCCTTCGTCAAGCTTGGTCGTGAGCGCGGCTATCGCCTCGTGGGCACACATCGGGGCGGCGTCAATGCCATCTTCCTCCGTTCGGATACAGGCGTTGACCTCTTTCCGGAAGTAACACCCGTCGAGTGTTTTCAGCGGATCCCGATTTTAAGCACGTGGGGCCCGGAGTGGATACCTAAACGGGAAGAACGTCCCGAATGGCATGAGGTCGTGGAAATTTGAACTGAGGAATACTATGCTTTTTTGTTCCATCTCGTTTATGGTTTTCTTCGTGGTGCTTCTATGCATTTACTGGGTGCTGCCTTGGCAGCGCGCCCGTGTATGGTTGCTGGTGGCCGCTAGCTTTTATTTCTACGCCACCTGGAATAAATGGCTGGCCGTTCTCCTCTGCATCTCTACCTTCGTCGATTATTTGCTCGCGCTGGGCATGGAAAAAGCATCGACGGCGAGAAAACGCAAACTCTTCTTGTGCATGAGTCTCTTCGCCAATTTGGGACTGTTGTGTTACTTTAAATACACCAATTTCTTTTTGCTTTCTCTAGATGAAATATTGATTGCGATGGGGGCGCCCTCTTGGTTCCGCAGCTTGCGGGTAATTATACCGATCGGCATTTCATTCTATACATTCGAGGCCATCAACTACATGGTAGACGTGTATCAAGGGCGCATTCGAGCAGAGCGCAATTTTGTTGATTTTCTGTTGTTCATTCTATTTTTCCCGCATTTGGTTTCCGGTCCTATTGTTCGTGCCCGCGATTTTCTGCCGCAGATCAAGCGGCCTAAGCACTGCGATTGGGTGCGCTTACACCTGGGTTTGCAATACTTTCTCATGGGATTATTCAAGAAATTGGCCATTGCCGATCGCATGGCCCTCTTTGCGGATCCCGTTTTCGACCATGCTCTGGATCATCCAACATCGACGGTGTGGATCGCTATGTTTGCTTATGCTATGCAGGTTTATTGTGATTTTTCGGGCTACACAGACATGGCCATCGGCACGGCCCATATGCTCGGCTATAAGTTGGCAGAGAATTTCAACATGCCCTACTTGGCTGCCAACATCTCAGAATTCTGGAACCGCTGGCACATTTCGCTGTCGAGTTGGCTGCGCGATTACCTATTTATTCCCCTGGGTGGCAGTCGCGGCAGTGAATGGAAAACCCGCCGCAACCTTCTCATCACCATGACGCTGTGTGGTCTATGGCATGGAGCGGCCTGGCCGTTCGTTGGCTTTGGTTTCCTTCAAGGGTGGCTGCTTATCCTCCATCGCGCCTTCCATCGTTGGTGCCGGAGTCGGCCTCGGCTGGACGCGGCCCTGCGTTCCCAGTTGGGTACGGCATTTCGCATCGCTTTTACCTTTGTGTGTTTTTGCCTCAGCTTGGTCATCTTCCGCTCATCGAGTTTCAGCAGTGCATTTGATATGTATAGGCGTCTGCTGACGGCAGCGCCGACAGTGGAGCAAGTACTGCCTGATTCGCTATTGGTGTTGGCCCCCAAGGTGGAGCCGCCGCCTGTATTCGGTTTTTGGCTGACGGCAGGTATTATGTTGGCTGGTCATTTGCTTGGGCGTAGCGGAATATGGATCCGTCCAGCCTTGCGTTTGCCCGCGCCGATGCTCGGCTTCAGCTATGCTGTCTTGTTTGGATTGGCCCTGTTGCTGGAGCCGCAAGGGGCCAAACCGTTTATCTATTTTCAGTTTTAATTGTCCTGTCCGTGAGGGGCCATGCCAAACTTATTTCTCACCTCGGCGAGCAAGGGCAAGCGCGTCGCCCTGTGGACCCTGATTGGCATCGTCGCCAGCCAACTGGCCTTGTCTATCTATCTCGATCAGCGCCGCTTAGAAACGCGCGATCCCTTATATGGACACCGTTTGAATCATCTGCGTCAACGTTTGGCGGAGTCGCCCCATTCTCCATTGTTTCTCATCCTGGGCAGCTCGCGCGTCAAATATAGCATTCGGCCTGATGCGATGAAACTTCAAGGCCTTGCCAATTCCCCGCAGCCAATTGTTTACAATTTCGGCATCAACGGCTTGGGCACCATCCGCGCGTTGATGCATTTTCGCCGCTTGTTGGCCGATGGTATTCAGCCGCAGTGGCTGCTGGTAGAAATTTGGCCGCCGTTGTGGGCGGAGGCCGGGTTTTTCCGCGAAGCCCGCATGGTCCAGAGCGAAGACGATTTACATTGGCGCGACTTACTGCTGTTGTGCCGCTACTTTCGCAACGACCGTGCTCTTTTGCACCTGGCCTTGCAAAAATGTTTGACACCCCTTCGCTCCTATCGTGATGTGTTGTTGGCCTTGTCCGTTGAATCGTTGTTGTCTCCAGAAAAACTCCGCGAAATAAAGCAGAAAGTCCAGGACACTTTGCCGACCGACCGCGGCGGCTGGTTCCCGCTGCCGTGGGAATTGACCACACCAGAAGAAAAACACAAAGCCTGGCTGGACGGTGATGAAAAAATCAAGCCGCTCTTGCAACCGGTGCGCATCGATCCGCGCAGCGATGCGGCCCTGCGCGAGCTGTTGTCCGAGTGCCGACAGCACCACATCAAGGCGGCGTTGATCCTTTTGCCGGAGCCGAGTTGGACCCGAGGCTGGTATACCACCGAGTCCCATGCCGTCGTCCGTACGTATTTAACGCGCCTTTATCATGACTATCCGGTCCCTATCGTCGATGCACGCACATGGGTAGCCGACGATGACTTCTCTGATTCCAGCCACATGGCGACCAAAGGGGTCTCTGCTTTTTCCGAACGTTTGGGACGCGAAGTGGTGCAACCCCTTATCGAAGGCCGCCCTTTGCAACCGCATGTTCTTTTTGCCGACGAGGAACGGAAATGAGCAAGAACTATCTCCGGGCCATCGTTCGAGGATCGCTCTGCACCCTGATTGGCAAACAGCGTTTGGAGGAACTAAAACGGCTGGTATACGCTTTTCGCCCCTCAACTCTGCGTCTGTTGCACAACAAAAGTGCCGCTGCCAGCCGGAGCGTGCAGAAATTGCCGCGATACAACTCCGGGGGACCGTTCATGCCCAAGCTGTTTCTGGCGCCGGCCGCCCAAGGTAGACGGGCAGCCCTCTGGGGGTTGTTCTTTTTCGCCTGTACCCAGACAACGCTGAGCGTGTATCTGAACGTACGGCGTCCCGATCTGCGTGATCCAGCCTTCGGCCTGCGTTTGGTGGCACTGCAAAAACGGCTGAAGGAGAACCCCGGTGCGCCCTTGGTCCTCCTTCTCGGCAGTTCGCGGACGTTGAATGGCCTGTGGCCAGCCCATATGCTCCTTGCATCCGATCACCAAGGGGTTCGGCCGCTGGTTTACAATTTTGCCTTTGCTGGTTCTGGCAGTGTCCGTGAGCTGATGGCCTTTCGGCGGCTTCGCGCCGCCGGTATTCGGCCAGACGGACTGCTCATCGAAACCTGGCCGGTGCAGTGGCCCGAAGCCGGCGTCTTCGCCGAACGGCACCTTATTGTCGCGGATGAGTTGCACTGGACCGACCTGACCGTGTTATGCCGCTATCTGCCGGGCAAGTTCGACTTTTTCGTCAACGCCCTCAAAGGCAACCTCGTTCCGCTGGTGTGCTATCGCAGCCGGGTGCTGCATGCCAGTGCAGGGTTCCTTTTGTCCCGCGAGCTGGAGCGAGGACTTGCCCAAGAAGAGGCAGATTGGACCAGTACCGATGGCACAGGCTGGCTGCCTTATCGAAAGATCCCCGCCGATCCAGCCGCCCAGCGCCGCGAGGTAGACAAAGGACAGCTCGTTGCCGCTCCCTTGTTGGACCCATTGTGCATTTCGCTCGACAGTGACGGCGCCTTGCGCGAATTGCTGGACGAATGCCGGGCCGACGGCATCAAGGCGGCCCTCTTTCTCATGCCCGAACACAGTGCGTGCCGCAGCTGGTACACGCCGCAAGCGCAAGCCGTCGTCCGTGCCTACTTGCAGCAGCTAAGTCAAGAGTATCACATTCCCGTGTTCGACACCCGTGCCTGGGTCCCAGACGAGTATTTCGCCGATTTTTGTCACATGCTGCCGCAAGGAGCACGACCGTTCTCCGAACGTTTTGGACGCGAAGTGTTACGCCCCTGGCTACAAGGAGCCTTTTAGAGAGAGAATTTATGTTCAATCGCTTGCTAAATTCTTCGCCAATCCTGCGGCGATTGCATGAATGGCTGCGGCCGGAAAAGTTTGTCAGCGCCTGGGAAGGCGAGCATTTCGGTCTGTTCAACAAACGGACCCGGGAGTTGGTCGGCGGCTTTCCGGTCGGGCCGGACGACATCGTGGTCGATGTTGGCTGCGGCGTGGGATGCGCCAGCGTTTTTGCTTCGGAGTGCGGAGCGACCGTTTTCGCCGTGGACATTGATCCGCGCGCCCTTGCCGCCGTGGAGGAGCGGATGCGCGGCCGGAGGCCGGCCCGCCCCTTCCGTACTGTCCTCAGCGACGCTAATCCCCTGCCGTTGCCGGATGGCTTGGCCTCGCGCATAGTGGCCCAGGAAGTGTTGGAGCATGTAGACGATCCGCACCAATTCTTGGCAGAGTTGGTCCGCATCGGACGCCCCAACGCGCTCTATCTGCTATCCGTACCGGACCCTGTTGCGGAAGCGGTGCAGAAAAAACTCGCCCCGGAAGCCTATTGGCGCAAGCCCAATCATTTGCGGATATTTGAACGTGACGCATTTGCCCAGTTGGTGCGTGACGCCGGTCTAAGCATTGAAAAACAACAGCCCTATAGCTTTTTCTGGTCGATGTGGTGGTTTTTGTTCTGGTCTGCCGAACGGGACGTTGCTGCGGGCACCCCGGCCACACCGGTGTTAGCCCACTGGAACAAAACCTGGGCTGCCCTGATGAAAACACCTAATGGAGCAAAAATCAAGCAAGCGTTGGACGAAACTATGCCCAAAAGCCAGGTGATTGTCGCGCGCAAAGCGGCGTAATGCGGACCAGGACGGGTCAAATCTTGAGGTGGCGAGCAATCCGTTCGGCAAGCAGCCCGGCTTGTTCCACGCAATCGTTGAGGGCCACGCCGCGATAGGCATTGCCGGTCAGGAATAATCCAGGATGGCGCACTAGCCGGTCCTCGATCCAAGCGACCCGTTCGAGATGGCCCAAATGATATTGCGGAATGGCCTTGGGCCAACGCACGATATGATGAAAGACCGGCGCTGCTTCAATGCCCATTGCAGATCGCAATTCAACTCGAACTGCACGTAGCAGTCTGCCCTCGTCCCAATCAATCATCTCCGGTCGGCCCCAGCCGCCGCACATGGCGCGCAGCAACACCAGCCCCGGCGGTGCGCGTTCGGGAAAGATGGAGGAACACCACTGTACGCCGAGCACATCGCGGCGCTGGCGCTGCGGCGATAAATAGCCGAAACCATCCAGGCTTCGCGGAATGTCGGCGATACGATAGCCCAAGGCCACGACGACGATGCGGTTATAGGCAATGCCGTCGATGGCTTTCGCCAAGTCCGCGTCTTCGTCCGCTAGCATCCTCGCTTGCTCATAGGCGGGGCAGGCCAGCACGACTGCTTCTGCATCCCAGCCCTCGCGGCCGTCGCTCTGCACACGCCAACGAGCGTTCGCCAGTCGCCGCACCGTCCGCACGGAGACGCCGGTCAGCGGTGCGAAACGAAGCCGGATGCGAAGCGTTTCGATTAATCGCGATAACCCCTCTCTAAAGGACCACATTCGTCCGGAAGACGGCTCGGCCAATTCCCGGCGCTGTCGCGCCGTTTGGGCCATGCCGCGCAGGACGCTGCCATATTCGCGCTCCAATTGGGCCAGGCGCGGCAAGGCGGCCTGGATGCTCAGCAACTTGGGATCGCCGGCGTAAATGCCGCTGACAAAGGCGTCCGCCAGCGTCTCAGCCAATTCACGGCCGACGCGGCGACGGACAAAAGCATCGATGGATTCGTCGCCGCCGTGCCGCCGCGGCGGACGAAAGCGCTCGGCCAACAAAAGAAAGCGTGTTCGCCAACTGAGGACATCGCTGCGGAGAAAGGACAACAGGTTATGGGGCAGCAGATGCAGCCGCCCATCCAGGAACAGATAACGGTTCCGCCGCGCCGCCTCGCTGGCTGGAACCAGACGCTCGCCCAGACCCAGCTCGCGGCACAAGGTCAGCGTGAAGGGCTTGTTATCGAGAAAACCATTGGGACCGATTTCGATTCGGAAACCGTTGCGCTGCTCGGTACCGATCGTACCTCCCAGCCGTGCGGCTTGTTCCAGGACGATCACTTCGGCATCGGGAGCACGCTGTTCCAGCCGATAGGCGAGGGCCAGTCCCGAAATCCCTCCACCGACAATGACGACTCGTGGCATGAGGTAATTATAGAGAACGAACCCTTGCGCGGTCGTGGAGGGGTAGCAGTATAATATTCTGCGAGTCCGAGAGAACTTTGCGTATCCGACGCCTTGGAGGTGTCGATAGTGCTGCACTCATGATATATCTCATAATAGGTCGGGTCCGGCGGCAGATACATCGGATGCCCCCCCATCGAATGGGCGATGAACTTGCTCTCGGTACTATTCAGGACAAGATCCACATTATTTCGGTCCAGGTATTTCCGCAAAGCATCGAGGCGCTGTTGGTCATACAGCCTCCCTGCAACACGATTCATGTTGGCTAACGTTTCCTGGGATGATCTGCGCTCATCCTCCCCTTCAGGGTATTCTACCTGCTACCGCTTAAGCCGGGCAAGCGGCCCCCGGAAGGTATCTCCTCGTTCTGCCAGCTTGCGAAAGAGACGATATCTACTTTTTCAACCACTTGCGGCGAATGTGGCCAAGTTGCGTCTCTGAACAGTGTCTTTACCGCAAGACGCTGTCCAGAGGTGCAAACCCTCGGATCGTTCAGGGAGTGGAGGCCGGCTCCCCTCAGCCATCGCCACTATCATTTGCCGCCGAAGCCGTCGCCATCGCCATCGCTGTAGCCGTGGCCAATCACCCCGACCGCTCTCCTCACCCTCGCCACCGACATGGCTGATACCAACTCTCAGGCGTGCTCCGTTTTTGGGATGCATTATACTGGGCACGGTTGAATTTGGCACCGTTCCCCCCACCCCAACCCTCCCCCACAAGGGGGGAGGGAGCTTTTTTCTCCCTCCCCCACAAGGGGGGAGGGAGCTTTTTTCTCCCTCCCCCACAAGGGGGGAGGGAGCTTTTTT
>Ga0078972_1007251_pt1 | contig 24679 bp, 14 predicted proteins | sample YelNatPaOPGAMG01_FD_67568 | JGI IMG/M metagenome (GOLD analysis project Ga0078972, IMG submission 67568) | Hot spring thermophilic microbial communities from Obsidian Pool, Yellowstone National Park, USA - OP-RAMG-01 (SPADES assembly) (version 2) | ecosystem: Environmental > Aquatic > Thermal...
GCACAAAGTCGTCCGCTTGGTCCATATGGACGTTCATAGATACGCTCAGTGAACGAGGCTCAGAACAAAGCATGCGGCTCTGCTGGGCACTGTCCTGAGCGTGTCAAAATTGGTCCGAGCGCCATCATTCCCTTTTGTTGGTGTGCCTCGTCGCGTCCATGATGCCTAGCGTTCGATAACCATGTCCCGGAAAAGTTGGGGAGCTTCACTTGCTTTCCGTTCAGGTTTTTGGCTCCATCCTCTCAGCTTCCATGTGCAGAAACAGCTGCATTGTTCGCCAACCCATGATCTAGGCTCACCACGAAGTTTTGTTCTTCACATACTTGAGCATTGAACATGCATCTCGTCGCTCGATGCAGACCAAGGTTTCAAAATAAGACATGCAGATTGATATTCCGTCGGTCTCCATTGTTCCTGAAAATTTATTTTTATTTCTTTCCTGTACACTAGAAAGCTTGAGCGAGCTCAACGGATACATTACGCAAAGCTTTTCGAATGCCTCCGGGTTGCTCGCGGTGACCAGCTTCTTCTTCACCTTCTCCGGTCCGTTGCGTGATGCAGTAGACGTGGTAACCATACATTATATCTATTTCCTATCATTCGGATTCAGATGAAGTGGGTAGACGGCAGCACTGAATCTCGCCTCTTCTATTTATTTATTGACTATTTCTCATGTATCTTTTAGGCAGCTTTTCCGTACCGAGGCCGCCCACGGCGCGAATTGGAGGTTCCCGTTCCCTCCTGCGCACGAGCACAGGAGCAGAAGAGCGAAAGCTCACTTCAGGGATGGTGGAGGTAGTAGAGGATGATTCGTCGATGCAAGCTGTCATAGATGCGAAGACTCATCCATCGATACGTGAGCGTCGACAGGGCATTTCGCAACAGCGAAGAAGCCTCCCACAGGATTCATCCAGGGAGAATAGACTGGGATGAAGAGCAGCTCTATGCAAATTTCACTTGGTTATTCGTTAACCGCTTTTGAGTGATGGAGAGCGACATTATCCAAGAGCATGACAGAGGAGTGTGGGAAGAACAAGCCACGAAATGTGCTTCGACGCCGAATGGAGGGTAGAACGATCCTGTCCGTTTGACGATTTGTAGGCGACGCCACATCAGCGTCGCATCTTGAATGGATATTGTCGGAATGTTCCATTTTCTGTTCAAAAGAACCGGTACTTTATCCAGCTTCGGGTACCCGTGTACAGGTCCAATCTTTCTCCCGAATCAAGTTTCAACGAATGAGACGAATATCCGTCCCTATTGTAAGAAGCGATCGCGTTTTCGTGCAAAATCGATCGTTTGTTTTTCTTTTGCGAGCGACGCTTCCGTACAAAAGCGAGCTATCTTATTTTTCCATCAGTATCTCTTCATAAGCGTTCGTAGCGTCGGTGCGGAAAAGTTCAAATTCTGTGGCGTTGTTGGCAGTATTTCTTGGAGAACCTATTGAGTGGAATGGATTGAATAACAGATGATGGTGTAGATGGAATTTCGTTAGTCCTGGTATGGACGCGCCCTATTCAGGATGAGGACTGCGAGAAGGAAAGCTCATCCACATACTGACTAACTGTAAAATGCCTGGTACCTATTAGGCCGTGTTCCGTAAGCTAGCAATAATATCATAACGTCTGTAAGCGAGTGTTCTCCAGCCTACTGGATAGATTCCAGTTTTCGAATACCTTCGAGAAAAACAAACAAAACATTCATTGCATGTTGCTCCATGTGTTTGAGAATTCACTGCACTGGGTACAGCGCAGATTGCGTTGTATGAGGAGCTCAGGAAACACAGTCGTATTCGAACTATGACTCGGAAACAGGCGTCTACCCCAGACCGGAAACGCCTTCCGCACGTGATCGAGACAGAACTCCAAGCCAGTGCGCGTTCACTGGAAAGCCTGCTCCTCTTCCGCTTCCTTCGCTCCATGGAATCGTGCTCCCGTCAGCGCGAATACGCGTCCATCACGAGACTGTTACTCGCGACCCGGGTACCTAAAACGGCAACGTTTTGCACAACGGCCAGAAGGTTTTACGTCCAATACAAAACATGTACTGTTGCGGACCCGCAAGCTCCATCGCTGCTCTTTCGTTCATACTAGATTATCGGCACAGAGAAACCGCGGCAACCGGCATCCAAGCAATCTCCAAAACAATCGCGGACCATGATCGTCTGCGGAGTGTGTCTAGAATCACATTCTTTTTGTGCAAGCCGGACTGCTTCGGTCATGATTTGTCAGTTGATCAATCGAATGATCTATCTGCTGTTTATCCTACTCGTTGCCCGTTTTGCAACGCTAATTGCACACTCACGTGACCAGAGCGGGAAAGCGGAACCAAATACCACTCCCATGACCCCAGAAGGCGACGCAAACGCTCGAACGCAATGCAACATACACACCTCTGCAACTTGTGAGCCATACTCTACAGCGTCGCCTGCAGGAGTTGAAGAATACTCGATGTAGAGTGTAAAGGGTGCAGTTTGGTTCAAACCTGTTGACTGCACGCTTAAGGCAAATATCCCAGAGGCGATGGAGCGCAGTTTGCAGCTTCTTGGACGGTTTGCACTGCACAGAACGTGCAGTGTCCGCCAAGCAGGTTCAACAACGAAAACAAGCAACACCGCGAACTACTGACGAACGCTGCTGAAGCTAGCAAGTGTCGCCAAAGCAGTCAGACTCAAGCGTCCATGGCAGCCGGCTGGTCACTACGCGTGAAGCCGTTCTGCGCCAACTCCGCTGCAAGCTTTGCAGCAAAGTCCTCGTCCTGATCGATCATTTCCCAGTCATCTTGCCATTCGAGTTCATCCTCTTCAACAGCAGCTAGATCTGGTTCCCAGTTGTGAAGTTCAAACTCATCAAAGTCGTCATCTTCTTCAAAAAAGTCCAAATCGTCCTCGAGTCGATCCGCCCTCTTTTGCTCGCCTTCCACCGCAGCAGGAGACCGCTTTCCCTGTTCTCCCTCTTGTCTCGCGCTCTGTGCGGCTTGCCCGTTGGTGTGGGTATTGTTCGGTTCCTCAGGCATGAGGTTCTTTGGTTCACTAGTCACGACAGCAGTCGTAGCTACGTACTGGTGCAGCGCGCACAACAATGGTCGCGCCATGCTTACAGCGATACGCACTCCAGCTCTTGAACGTGTTTCACCGCTTCGACTCGTGTGATGCTCAGTGTTCGGCTCGTGTCCGTGATGGTGCAACAGCTAGACAACAAGGAGCAAGAAAATAACGCACGAGTGATTGTCCTGTGCTGAAACTGAGAAGTCTATGGCTTCGGAAGGAATGCGCATGAGCGGCTTTGGAAACTGTTTTTCGGAGCGCAAGCACCTGGGGCCAGGTTGACTAGCAATGCAAGCGCCAGGGTTACATACCGTTGCTTGAACTGTATTGAGCTAGGGATGAAAAGGTAAACTGTGCTCTCGTCCTCTAGTTCTGGAGACCGTTTAGCAGGGAGCGCGGCAGGCCAGGTGGCAAGCGCAGCACCTCACATCCGTACAGCGAGTCAGTTTGTTTTAGTGAACCTGCTTCGCTCCGCTCGGAAAGCTGCTCAGAGCGAACGAGCCTTGTACTGGATTACACTGGAATATTTGCGTTTTCTCCTTGTTCCAAGGAGGTTCACAAGGCTACCACGCGAATAACTCGGATACCGTGAACCTGCACTGACTGGTTTCACTCTTGATGAGCCACGGATACCGAGGTTACGCCGGACTGAACACCCTCTTGGAGTACGAGAGAGATACTTGGAAAGCATCTGAGCGGACGTTTGACTGAGCCTGCTACCGGTACACCACAGATGTCCATGACTGTGGGCCCGGAACAAGCGCGTATCCCGTGAACGAAAGCGTCATCGTAGCGCCTCGGCACGACGATGAACTCCGATCAACATGGATACCCACATTGTGCTGAATCCGAGCCGACAATCTCTATAAACCCGGCACTTGGAAAGTGTTCGAGGATGCCATTCAATATAAACTTTTGGAATACGCTTGCTACCGATCGTCATGAACTAGATATTGCATGTCGTGTCGTATACGGCGGTACGCGAAGGACTGTTTGCTGGGGCAGCTCTCTAAATGAGACCAATGCTCGGTATCTTTAAACATTACGCGAATTTCTCTTGTGCATCATTCCCCAGGAAAGCCAGCAACATAGACGGGGACAGCGTACTCCTCGCAGCAGCGCGCTCCCTGCGAGACTGTTCATGCTGCCGCCACCCCGCTGGTGTCGCTACAGCTTCCTGTGTGTAGCCATGCTGTACGAACATATCTGCTCTGTCTACCATTCAGCGTGTGCATCATACGTGCAACAGTTTTTCTCATTGGTCCTGGGCAACGACGCAAGCAAAAGCAAAGCGTACTGCCTTCATGCATTAAGCGCGATACTCTGAGCCTCGTCGTTACGCAAGTACTAGCGTCGCGCAGGGACGCTCACGGTTTGACCCTCGCCACTGCCTTCGCGGACGCTGAGCGAATAGTCAGTTCGGAAGTGCTCGTCTGCTTGTTCGCGAGCTTGAGCGTTGCACACAAGTCACCGGCTTCGATGCCTGAGCCAGTGGACGATGCGCTCCGCAGGCGACTGCTACAGCCCGAAAGCCTGCGCGTTGAAGGTCTCTCGAGAACGCAGGACGCCCAACTGAGTGACTCGCTGAACGATGATGAAGAGATAGCAGTGCGCTTTACCGGGCAATCGGGCTCACCCCAGGCTCAGAGAGGAAATCTCAACCGAGCGTCTGCCCCTTTCTTAGGATACTTTGCTGAGGTGTCCTCAGCGACACCACGGCAGGCACAGCATGTGCAGTGGAAAGCAGCAAGCCGTCGACTTGTTTGCATTTTGTTGGTTCTGGTCCCCGTTATCGTCATGATCGGCATCGTTGCAAGCCTCCGTCAATACATAACCGAGCACGGTACGGAGAGTCTCGTTCGAAAGCGCCTATCGCACTGGGGTATTGCCGCGACTGTACCTCTTTATAGCGAGAAGCGCTGGCGACGTGTATGGAATGCAACGCTCACTTACACAGGACAGCGAGGCTTCTTTGGCGTTTACATCGGAAGCGGCGCCTCCAACAGTACCCTGAACAAAGTATGGCTTGAAGTACCGATCTCCGAACTCGAGCAGCCGTTCGTCATCGATAGTCTGATTACCCGCGGCGATGCTGAGGCATTCATGCTTCATGCTCCCTCTAACCGTGCACAAGAGAACTGGTTTGCCTTGCGTTTAGGGAAACCACGTCCATCATGGGCAGTTGATCTGTATCGACCCCAGCTCGGGGTGCGCATTCAGCATAACGACTCTGAGCTGGCTGCGTCCTATGCGGCAGGCACATGGACCGGATGGAGCAAGATCCTGCGGATCGTGGCGGTGACGTACCAGGATGCGCTGTCCGTGAACAAAACAGCGTCGTTTGAAAATGTAACAGACGAAACGAAAAACCTTCGCTTAATCCTGGACGTCACTCCCTGGGTCAGTGACGGATTCGCGGTGCTCTCGGAAGATGCACCCGCAAAGCTCACCGCGCAGACGAGCTCGCCCGCGAAAGCGCCCTGGTCTTATCGGGTCATTGCAGCGAAAGCGTATCCAGGTAATGTCGAGATCCGAGTGGAGGCTATGTTTCCACAGAAAGAGGCTGCCAGCGGCTGGAACCCTTCGGGTGTCTCTGCAGCAGAGATCTCCTTCCAGCTGGTGCGGCTCCCATCGGATTCGCTTCCACTCAGACTCGCAGACGAGCGAATCGGCTACTTTACGACGTCGTTTCTGTTGTTGGATCACGACGAGGGAATCCACGAACGCATCGATGTCATCAATCGTCGACGCTTACCCACCGTATTCTATATCGATCCGACAGTTCCGAGTCGCTGGAGACTTTGTCTCAAACGTGGCGTGGAGAACTGGAACCTCGCCTTTGCTCAGGCCGGTTGGAATAAATCTGCGGCTAGGGTAGAGCCAGCGATTCGAGCCGTCCTCCCCGAGGACAGCGACTGGCCCTCGGACTACGATATCGGTGATATTCGTTTCAGCACCATCAGCTGGTCGCCTTCACTTAACAGTGTCTTCGCGCTAGGACCGAGCAATATCGATCCACGTACTGGGGAAATTCTCAACTCGAATATTATCTTTACGCACGGATGGATTCGCAGTCTGATGCGACAATACACAAATCTGGTCGCTGCGCAGCAGCGCTTGACTGCACCGAACGACAGCAGTCGTCTCAGTGGACAACGTCGGAGTAGCGAAGCCTATCCCATGGCGAGCGTCTCCACCGTGCGCGAGTCGCCAGCGCTGCGTCGTGTTCAGCTCGTGGATGCTGCGCGCCTGGATACAGCAGCGTTTGCGATACTCGAGGTTATGGCACTGGTGTCGGATGTCGGCGATGTACCCGAGAGATTCATCTGCGATGCGCTCATCGATACCACGATGCATGAGGTTGGTCATGCACTCGGCTTGCGGCATAACTTTAGGGCGAGCGCGAACGTACGCTGGCAGGATCTGAGCGATCCCGAGTACGTTGAACGCAACGGGATCAGCTCATCGGTGATGGATTACCTTCCGATTTTGATTTTTGCCGATAGTCAGAAGCAAACGCGCTATTTTCAGCACGTTATTGGAGCATACGATATCTTGGCTATTCGATATGGATATGGAGGGAGCGAGCGCTCCCCGCAGCTGTTGGAGCAGTTGCATTCCAGCAGTCTGTCACTGCGCCAAGCAGTCGACGAAGCATTGACGGAGCACCGTGTGGAGCTCGCACCGCTTGCCGAGCAGGCCGTGGAGGCAGGTCTCCATTTTGGTACCGACGAAGATGACCCCAGTCCGAATGGTGTGGATGTCTATGTTTCGCAGTGGGATCTCTCCGACGATCCGCTCGCGTATCATGAAAACGTTCGACTGGTTGTTGGGCGAGCGCTGTCGAGTCTGCGCGCCCTTGTGCATGAGCGCGACCTTTCATGGAGCGATTACTCTGAACTTGTCCGGTACGTGCTCTTCTTTGGGAGTCGCAGTGCGCTCTATGCAACCAAGTTTCTCGGGAGCATTGAGCTACGTCGGGGTCACCCCGCGGATATTGCCCCAGGCAGAGCAGCTCGCACCGTCCAGGTGCCGCGCAAACCCGTCGATACGGAGACGATGCAGCGGGCACTTGGACTCTTGCGGCGCCTGCTGTCGCCACTGGACCACGAGGCGATCCTGGGTGGTGGCTACCCAACGTGGGCTCTGGACCTTGTCGAGCCTGCTGGCAAGTGTGACGGTGTGGTTACTTACTGTCTGGGTACGAGACCGGTTTCGGCTCTGACGCTGCTGCAGCAGACGCGAAGTCAGGTACTCAGTTTGGCCCTGCATCCACAACGACTCGTCTGGTTGCAAGAGAACGCTTTATGGGGGACAGCGTCTACGCTTCCACTGCATACATATCTGGAGTTATTGACGAACATGTTTTTCGATCCGAAGAATGTAGAAACGAGTCCAGAAAAATTCCCTCTGGTGCGGGACGCCCAAGTGGACTATGTGCTTGCGCTCCGAACCTCGTTTCTGAATATGAGCACGACGTCAAAGGGCCAAGGTGCAGTCTCCGCTGTTGCGTATGAGCTTCGTAGAATTCACTGTTTGGTGCGTAGAATGCTAGAGGCACCGGCGCCTGCTGCAGAAAACACCTCCAGCGACACGATGCATCGAGCGCACCTTCTCGGTCTCAGCGCACTTCTCGGTGACAAGTTTCCGCCGCTGGACTCACCCAGTCTGTACGGGATGCTCACTGTACCGTGTCCGACTAGTTGAGGTCGCGTTCGCGGGTGCATACGAGAACATCCTGAAGTTGATGTCCGGGTGGAGTGTTCGCGATACCGTCGATGTCATAGATGTTATCGGGTTTGTGTCGACGCCAAGCAAGTCCTGGACTTGTCAGCGTTACACGGTTTTAGGGGACGGGTGAAACAGTGGGCGCGGCACTGGTACTCTAGTTGCACAACTTGTTTGGATCCGGGGAACGTGTCACAAGAGGTTCACGTTGTGGGTGGTATCCTTCTGAACTCTAGCGATTGCCCGCCTGTGTGTACATCAAAAGTGCAGTACAGCAGCCTTGAGTGCCGGGGTCTCGAAGGGTCCGTCTACTCGTCAGCGCCTGCGTCTGTTCCACTGGAGCGGTCTGCTCTAGTTGATACAGCAGTCGCGTCAAGGCTCGTTCCCTCTAGCTCTGGTAGACCGCTGCTGTCTGCATAAGTATTTCGCTGGTGCCATGTGTCGCGTTTCGCAGTCTTCCTCTCCGACTCTACTGACATGCACCTGTCGGCGGTGAGGCAGCGTCTTCTCAGCACCCGTTTGAATGGCTCCATATCAGATAAGCATACTGATTCCAGAGTGTTTTCCTCTACGATCACCAATGGACTTGTTCGGAGAAACCCTCATGGCGAATCTCGTCTTGGTACAATGCGCGCCGTACTTGCCACCGCTGTGACCTCCTAATAATCCGTGACGTTGAAGAAACACCCTAATGCGACCTCTCGGCGTCCTGAAGGTGTCTTCCAGCAGCTCGTGTGATGATTAGCGTCGCAGCGAATGCTCGAATGTCGAGTAGGCGCTGCGTTTTGACGTCACGTGGATGCCTCGTACCTTCACTAGCTCAAGCAGTGCAGACCGGTGAGCCGCTGGTGTGTTCGCTACCTTCTGGATGCCAAAGACTAGGTTGCTGCGACAGTGTTCTTCAAAGATGATGGTGAAACCGACACGTTCAGGGGATCGTTGTCGCATTCGTGTGCGAGAGGAATCATTCGCAGCAGCTTTACAGCGAATCCGCTGGCAAGGAGACTGCACCCGTATATAGAAACGATTGGAACAGATTCGACGCACAGACTCGCGAAACTGGAATTTAAAAAGCAGGATATTTTACTCTTGCTCTGATAAGACTGTAAATGGAACGGAATCCGCCGTCTACAGCAACGTGCGTAGCAACACAAGCTACCCATTATCACGTAGTTAGAAGATAAGCGGGATACGCTATTCTTGCACTGCTACGACCGTAAATGGAACGGAATCCGCCGTCTACAGCAACGTACGTGGCAACACAAGCTACCCATTATCACGTAGTTACCAGATAAGCGGGATACGCTATTCTTGCACTGCTACGAGTGTAAATGGAACGGAATCCGCCGTCTACAGCAACGTACGTAGCAACACCAGCTACCCAGTATCATGGAGATAACAGCAACCATGCAAACGTACGCAACGGATCCCCCGAAACGCTTACATGAGTGCCAGGGTTGCGAGGCGTGGTTTCCCCAAACATTCATACGCGCAGCGGCCGGACACATGTACATCCAGCGCTCATCTGTGCAACTCGGGAACGCACACACATATCAACGACGTCACGACTGCAGAACAAAAGCGGTACTGTCCGTGAACCAAAGAAAGCATCGGTCTCTGCGCCCGACGGATTCCTTGCCTGGTGGCGATGCCTGCTCCCATCATGCGTTGGTCCATTTCGGCTCGCGCTTGTCCAAGAAGGCCGTCATGCCCTCCTTCTGGTCCTGGGTTGCAAACGTCGACTGGAAGAGTGCGCGCTCATACAGGACTCCGCTCCTCAGTGGCATTTCATAAGCGGCATTGACCGCAGCTTTCGCCATTTGTACGATCGGCTGCGACAACGAGGCAATTTTTGTGGCGGTATCCAAGGCCGCCGTCAGGAGCTTGTCCTCGGGGTGCACAGCGGCAACGAGCCCCCAGGCTTCCGCCTCGCGCGATGATATACGTCTCCCTGAGAGAATCATCTCCATCGCTCTGGCCTTTCCTATAGCTCGCACAAGTCGTTGCGTGCCACCCCAGCCAGGGATTGTGCCAATCTGCACTTCGGGAAGACCGAACTGAGCATCCTCCGCAGCATACACGATATCGCAAGCGAGTGCAAGTTCGCAGCCCCCGCCCAATGCATACCCGCGCACCGCCGCAATGGTCGGTGAGCGCAGCGCGAAGAACAAGTCCATGAAGGAACCCGCGTCACGTCGGCGCGCTTGAGAAAAGCTCCTATTCGCCATCTCCTTGATATCCGCTCCGGCAGCGAAGGCCCGGTCAGTTCCCGTTAACACAATAGCGCCTATGGTTGAGTCACGATCGTACCGTTGAAGTGCGTCCAACAGCTCTGCCGTCGTCTCATCATTGAGCGCATTCAAAGCCGCTGGTCGATGAATCGCCACAAGGCCAACGTTACCCCGAACCTCTACCTGCAAGTTGCTGTAGTCACCGGGAGCGGCGGAGAAGCACCGGCACTGACGTGAAGCTCTCGCCGTACAACCCCCCACGACTGGACTGCTTGACAGCAGCAGCAGCCGCTGCAATAACAACCTGCTCTTGCCTGTGACGAAAGAGCGCATAGACCAAGGCTCCCAGCGCTGCACCCAGGTTCCTAGTGCACACCGTTCCACCAGACGTCGTGCACAGGGCTAGTCGCGTACCCTGCGCACTCGGGAGCGGAAGCCTCGGAACGGAATGGTATGGAGTAGGCTGGAATGGGCTCGGCATTCCGCTGGATCGCGTTATCGATGCGACACCTCGACACAATCCGCTCTGCCTCGAGTACCGCAAGGAGACGCAGTTGCGTTGGCATAACACGGGTATAGCGTCTTTTGGGGACGCTCAGGCGATGGACAGCTCCGAGGCACCAGTAGAGGGCGTTGAACTGGGTTTTCTGGAGTCGTCGCTGGGTAGGAGTTTGGAGTGTGGCGCTAGATGAACGCTGGCACATTCGCTGACGAGCTAAGCGCTCTGGAGCTGGTCTACGGAAGCGAGTCGGTGGAGTTCTCCGCAGAAACGAGGACGTTGCGGGTGCACTTGCCGAGCAGCTCGAGTCCTTTTGGGTTAACGCTTACTTGTCACGTGCCAGATGGATATCCTGAAAAGGTTTCTCTCTCCTGTTCTGACTTGCGTCTAACAGCAGACTGGCTCCCAGCACCCAAACTGGAGTCGATGTTGCGATCCGTGTGCACAGACCTTGACCTTCATGGTAGTCGTAGAGCAGATGCACTTGAACAGCAAGCTGGGGTCATCTGTTCGATAGCCTCTGTGCTCTATGAATCGCGTCAAAGCGTGCTTCACGATGAGCAGTTGCAGTGTACTCAGCACTGGGACACCAGCACCCAGGGCGTCGTTTCGGATCCGGGGTATACGGAAAGCGCACCACTTGACAGGCCACAGTCGGAGTCGCCGGAGCGGAACAAGCCTGAAAACAGGCAGAAAAGGACATCAAGCAACGTCCCAGCGTCCGAGTTGGTCACTGGAATAACCGCTTCCATACCTGATTCGCAGCGTGCAACCGCCTGTGAGCAGGACGTTACATCTCCGGGCCCGAGCGAGGTCGTACGACTTGTGTCGTCGGAACCAATCACGGAACGCAAGTCGACATTTCAGGGCCACGCCGCTCGGATCATGTCGAGCTCCGCTGCAGTGCTGTGTCTACAATCGCTGCGACAGCACCGCAAAGGCCGACAAGCAACGCACCTGAGCTGGGCATTTCGGATCATGGGCGACGACCAGCACATTCACGAAGACTACTGCGACGATGGTGAGCAGCGAGCCGGCCGGGTCGTTTTGGAGCTGTTGCGGAGTATGAACCAGCATAATATCTTTATCTGCGTCTGTCGCTGGTTTGGCGGGGTTTTGCTCCACGAGCGGCGCTTCCACTGCATTCAGTTGGCAGCGAAACGAGCAGCGTTGGCGTTGCTAGAAACAGAGAGAGCAGCACCATCTCTAGTAGCGAGCCGGCAGTGATTCAGAAAGCTGAGCACTGCTGCACAGCGTGGATGAGGAAATCCTCGTGTACTTGGATGCTTAGTATCGAGCTCCAGAGGCGCAATGAATCCAACGAGTGCGATGGATTCTGCCCCTAGCGGCTGCTGTCTGGGCTTCGCCTGGGTAGAACTGCGAGCAACTGGCAGCCTACAGGTGTACTTGGATGCATGCGAAGCCCCCGTTGAAAGGTTTACTCGCTGCTCGGCACGCCGAGGATCAAGCACGGTCGACAAATAGAAGGATCATTTCACGCATCGTACCGCAACCCGAACAAGCGTTGCCACCCTCGACTAGTCCGGATCACAGAAGGAAGCACTCCAAGATGTCAACGTCGGGCCGCGTCAACAAGGTCCACATCGAGCGGGACCATACCTTCAGGTGTCTGCAGTCTCTCCCAGTAATCAACGCGGTGCCCGCAGCTGCTCCACATACAGGTCTATAAAGTTGCGCGCACCACTGCATAAGACGTATTGCCTCGACGAGTTGATGGATGCGATCCAAACAGGGTCCGCTTTCGGGGCGATAACCTCGCGCTGAACGCGGTTCAGGGCAAGATGCACTGTATGCTGGCCGAAGACGCAACCTCCAAGCGTCAGTGAAGGGATCGCTAGCGAACGGCCCCCGTGCGTCAGGGCCTCGGCGTCGTCCGTACGATCCTTGGTATGAACGGGGTATGCGTCCGTCGAATCCCGCTGTTTCGCAAGGGGAAACACAGTGCAGCGGCGCCCTAGCCAAGCGAATATCGCGCTGTCGGCGCTAACCGCTACAGATTACCGCCGCGGTTTCAGCGGCAGAAAGAAAACGGCCAGTTCCATCACAGAAGCTCCCAAGCGCTCACGCACACATCTGCAGGTTGCATGAGAAACTTGTCCTGCTTGTTCATGTGTTGCTCATCGAGTGACCGATCCTCGTTTCTACTCACCTGAGCCACAGATGGCGCCGGTTCACTTCCAAGGAACGAGGTTTCAGGATTCAAAGTTTCTCGATTCGAAAATGAATACTTGCTGATCGCGTTGGAAGCTAATGTCGCTCAAGAAGAACAAGGGATCAAGCACCGGGCGTACCCGCAGCCCAGGGCAAAAGAATTCCGGCGGCCAGCACTCTGCGAGTCGTAGCCGGAATCCGTCCTCTACTCGAAGCTGGTGTATGATCAAGACCCTAAGAGAGCACCTCGACTTGCTCCAAAACGACCAACGCCACTGGGCGAATCGTAGGCCGCAGACGGCTAAGCGGTCTGCAACACGTCGCTGCTCTCTGTGCAGAGGCACCTGGGCTATGTTGCGGCGTTCCAGAACCCTTTCAACATTCTCAGACCCGGTGACGGCGTTTGATACGCTGATAAGAAACCACTTTGCACGGTTTTAATCACAGTCCTACACAGAATCTTATGCAAATCTAGGTGGATCTAGGCTACAAGTTCGCCATGGGACGTGTTCGGTACAGTAGCCGAGCAGCAGTGCAGCGCCCGTATCGCTCCATGATCATTATCGCTTGGCTGCGTTGCGAAGCGCTGGGCGGGTTTGCTAGACCCTCGAGTGCCCGGATTTCCACGGGTTTCCACCATCGCTTGGCATCTTATATTCATAACTGCGCTAACTCGATGAATACTAAGGCGAGGAAGGTTCAAGGGAACCGTCATCCAAGGAACACTGGTGAATTCGTCTTCTCAGGAGGGCGTGGCGTTGACGAGCGTTTCTTTAGACGCGCGTTTGCCGAGCCTTGTGCCACAGAGGTGGTTCCAAGCTCACCTAGTATGCTCGCTTGGACGGCGTCGCCTTCGCCTTTTCGCCGATGCACGTTGAATGCTGCTTCCATATCGCCTCGGAGAAGCGCTTTCGCGAGGTGCCCGCTCAGACCCCTCGGTCGAAAGGCGTTGCGAGCGCGCTTGCACGCGAGCTTAGAGCCACCGCGAGACACTGCAGCCACCAGTTCCCATGAATTCACACATCACGTGACTGAGAAGGCCATTGATTGGAGCGGCTCTGGAACTTGGCTGCAAAGCTACATCGAGCAGGGTCCGCTGGCGGCGGCGATTCCCCCGCAGTATGCGCCAAGTCGCTCGCTCTCGCGCTGGCAGGCATGGGGCTCGTACCTATTTAAAGAACTCGGCTTGGACGGGACCCTTGAGCGCGATCAAAATCGCATTTTTCGTTTCTATTTACCTGTTTTTGCCTGGTCCCTACATGTTGTCAACCGACTGCAACGAGACGAGAGACGGAAGCAGCACGGCGTCATTATCGGACTGCAATGCCCTCAAGGAGGCGGAAAGACCACACTGACAGCTGCACTCCAGAAATTATTCGATCTCGAGCAACGTCGGTGTGTATCTCTCAGCATCGATGATTTTTATCTAACTCGTCGCGAGCAGGAGGCACTAGCCAGAGCGTTTCCCGAGAATCCGCTGCTGGGCTCAAGAGGCAACCCGGGGACGCACGATATCTCGCTTGCGCTGCAGGTTTTGAACGAGGTGGTAGCTGCACCGTATCCAGGGGAACATGCAGAGGTTGCGGTGCCGCGTTACGACAAGTCCGCCTTTCAAGGACTGGGCGATCGTGCTCCGCCAGAGCAGTGGCCCCTTGTGAGCCGGCCTGTTGATGTCGTCTTCCTGGAGGGCTGGTGCCTCGGATTCCGACCGCTGGCGCTACACGAGCGACCTGCTACAATGGACCCGATTACCTTGCGGCATTTGATGCAAGTCGATCGATTCCTCGCGGAAGACTTTAGTCGGCTCTACCCGCTCTTGGATGCATTTATTGTCATTGCATTGGATGGTCCGAAATTATGTGAATCCGTGCGAATTGTGTACCAGTGGCGCCTCGAGGCTGAACAGCAGATGCGGGCTGCAGGGCGACCAGCCATGACCGATGAGCAGGTCTACGCGTTTGTCGATAAGTTTATGCCAGCGTACAAGGCGTATTTAGGTGATTTGTACGGCGGCCCGCCTCTTACTGGAAACTTGTCGCGGGAATTGCGCGTTGGTATCGATGAAACCCGCTCGCCAACTCGACTGAACCCGCACTCGGAGCTCGATCCTTGAGGCACGACGTGTAGAGTGCTCCAAGCTGCAGATGAGCGCCTGTGCGTAGCGCAAGTCCATGCGCTCTGAAGTACAGCCAATGACGATTGCTTCGCGGAGTCGAAGACTGCTTTGCATGCAGACTGCCGAGGTGTCAGCAGGGATGCAGAGGCACAACTCGAGTCATCCAGAGAATCTTCACAATGGTATGTGATGGATCTCAGTGCGGGTGCTTTGCTCGTGGGTCCGGGGACTCGCGTTGCGATTCGAATCCGGGTGTTTCCTGTGACCATAGCCTTCTAGGCTTGAATAGCTTTCACAATTTGTTGCTAGTGCATAGCGGCTATGGCATACGTGCGCATTCGCGGACGCTCTAAACAGGATATCTTGGGGGCTGTTTTGCCTGTGAGCTTGAAATCCGTGATCGCCTGTCCCACGAGAGACACACAGACGACGGAGTTCTCTTCCAAAGGTGTATGAATGTCCACACTGGCTGTTGCCACAACAGGCACGGTCTTGGCAGCTCGTGCTACAGCCTCTGCTTCCTACAGCATCTTCGCTTCAGTCACGAGTTCGATTTGCGTGGATAACATGCCTCATCGCTATGCGCGGCGTCAAGCTGGACGGGAAATTCTGCTGCCTCCACGACTAGGCGTGGAAACTGCGATCCTGAATCTGGTCAAATCAGTGCTAAAAAAAGGTTAGTAATCTGGTCCAAGGAACTGAAGCAGGTCGCGGGGACGCCACCGTTTTGATGAGCGTACGCTGGCGACCAGTTGCAAGCGACTGGCAGGTCCAGGCACTACAGCTGGCCGCTGCTCGAAGAATACGCCCATCGACCGGGGCGCGTCTCACGACACTGAGACAGTTGCTGGTAGCGACATAACCGGTTCCGTCTCGAATGGCCAACATAGGGAGCACACTGCCAGAGTAAGCCCCATTGTGTTCACGAGTCGCCGTCCATGAAGGACGGTCGCTCTCGCTCGTTCCATTGCTGCTTCAGTGCAGGCTGCCGCTGCCAAACATGGGGCGCAAGCACCCCAACGCGGCAGCAGGTCCCAGCGCTGCACCATCGACAAGCGACGTTCACTGTCGCGCAGCACTCCCGCTCTTATTGGGGTTCTGTGGTTGCAGTCCCGCGAGCAGAAGTGTGCGCGACCTGAAACGCCCAGCTTTGCTTACCACCGACACTCTCTGACCTACTGTCCGGGGACTTTCACCCAGAGCCAAACGGCTGGCATCGAATCAGGGCGCACCTGTTCGCACCGAGCCTGGTTTAGGGGCTAATCCAGGACCCTCCCGTAAACCGTACGTAGCGCTCTGATAACGAGGAACGCTTAGCAGAGTCTTCCCCGAGTTGATCCGTTGCGTCCGGAGCAATTCCAGTTTACTTACGTTCTGTTGGGCGCGAAAAAAGCAACATTAGCTTATTGAGTGTGTGCTGGCGTCGGTAGCCAGTGTTCTCGTGGTGAATACGTCCACGGACAAGGCGACTGCCACGGGCTGGTTGCGGATCCGCGTAGACTTTCCTTTGGGAAAAGGATCGTTTAAACGACACAGAGGTCCTTCACCCAAAAAAAGCCCCGCTCGGCAGATCGCACAACATGCCGCAGCGTTTCTTCTAATTCCGTCAACTAACCACGTCCGAAGCCTCATTGGTGAATACGAGTCAGCTCGAACAAGACGGCACCGAGTTGTCGGAGCCGCGCCGAGGCGCGTCAAGACGGCGGCGTCACAAAGATTACAGATTGAAACTAAACCATATGATATAAATAGAGTCAATATATCCATTCGCACATAACCGCTTTGCTGCGCTGAGCATCCTATAGAGTCCGAGGAGAATGCTCTGGTGTCGTCGACACCGCAGTGGGCGAGGCCAGAGCGCTGCCTCCGGAACTATCGAGCATGCTTGGAGATAACATCCGCACGAGGCCGTCCTGAACCGTGATGCTTTGAGCTCGAGTTTGTCGTGGTGTGGTGAAACGCCTCTGAACGAGTGCGACGTCCACAGACGCCCGCCGCACGCACAGGGTACAGACGGTATCGAGAAGGCGCCCTCACTCCGTACCGCGACTGCCCCAGTGCACCCAATAAAGTCGCAACACACGTAGCCTACGTTCGTTATCCAGAAACTGAGTCGATCCATCTTACAGCGACGCCCGTGTGTGTCGCGGGTCTGCAGCTTCTGCGTCACGGAAGCGTCTCTAGTGATGCAGGGGTCGCCTTAGCTGGCTGTCGGCAGTCGAGATGAGTTCAAGACTGCACCCGGTGCATCGTAGGCAGGGTCCAGCAGCGCGCACCCACGCTACGTCCCATTAATACAGTTTTATCTATCTCTATACTGATTTACTGTTCGCTCGTGGCGAATCGCCCAAGGCGCCATTTTAGCCGTATTCATTATTTTTGAATTGCCGTGCTGCTTCCAGGAACGCTGGTTGCAACGAAACAGGCGTAGCGGTGTCTTCTCCTGCGCTCTCTTTCTCTCTCTCTCTCTCGATGCAGCCTGTTTGGGAGACGTCCAAGGAGAACGTACAGCCCATAAAGCCAGGTAGGTCCTTGCGGAGGCTTGAAGCCGCACTAGGCGCTGCCGCTTCGGAGCAGCGAGCGCCAGAGGGTCTCGATGCTCGGGTACCCGGCCACGATCTGGACGGCGTTCACGTTCATCTCGGACGTGATTTCCCGAGTACACGCTCGAAAGTAGAAGATTCCTTATCAGCAAAAGTGAAAAGGCAAGCAAAGGCTATCTCGGGAGGCTTGAACGAAGGCAGCAATACAACTGATAGAGAGCAACGTGCACCACTAACCGCGACTGTGGAAAAAGGAGGCGTTGCTCATGCGCGTTCGCCAGGAACGCAGCGCTGCACTAGCTCGGCTGGAAGCGATTTAGAAACGACGATCGAATGGTGGGAGCAGCGAACGTCGAGAGCCGTGGAAGAATCACCTGCTGACCCGCTAGCAATCTGGATCGCGTACATCAGATGGCGGCAGGAGGCTTTTCCGAGCGAGGGTCCTCGATCACAGCTCGCTACTGTGATGGAAACAGCTTTAAGAAAATTTGGTCCAGCCACCAGCGACCCTTATCTTGAGCAGTATATCGAGCAATACCGAAACGATTCACGATACGTTCGTCTCTGGGTGCAGTACGCCGATTTGTGTCCGGATCCAACCGAGATTTTTCTCTACATGCGAGCACAAAACATTGGGCAGTGTTTGGCTCTTTTTTACGAGGCTTTCGCTTCGGTCCTGGAAGCGAAACATCAGTTCGCTATGGCGGACCGCTGCTATGCAGAAGGGATTGAACGCGGAGCCGCCCCTTTGGACCGTTTACATCGACGCCATGAGGAGTTTCAAGCGCGAATGATGAGGCGCCTAGAGCGTCAGCGACGAGCACAACAACATGCGGGACCCCTGCGGCATGGTGATTCCGACGCAGGGGGAACCGTTCCAGTTCGACATACCTTAAGAGGCGGGCAGCAGCCAACAGGATTGGGTGGAAATACTGCGCAGAGTACGGATCTTCCACGCAGCGCGCTTTCATCGCTTCGTGAGCCAGATGCTTCTACCCGGGGCGGTCAGCCATACAGTCGTCGAAGCGCAAGTGCGGAAGCGCATGCGAACACCTCCGCCTGGAACGAGGCGGAAGGCCTCCGTCGACACGACTCACAGACTGGGGCGTGGGAGCCTCGAGGATCCCACGTGAACGCAGCCTCGATGAGCGAACGACCAGGGCGGTCCTTTGTCGTTCATGCTGACAGCTCCCAGCTCACAGAGCAGTCGACGAGTGCTGCGTCAGCGCAGCTGCCAGAGCGACCCGGTGAGAGCGGCATGCCCACCGATGGGCTGCGCTTTCCTTCCGTCGCTGCTGGAAAACGAGAGAACCAGGGGCGCATCCAGCCATGGAACGGTGTGCATCTCATTCAAGACAATGAGGCTCGCTCTCAGCACCAACGTGCGATGAATGCAGCGCTCGTGCCTCATGATCAGCGACGCACACTTGCATTCACAGTTTATGTCGATGAAGACGAAGAGGAGCAGGAGGAGCAGCAACAGCTACATACCGCATCAGATGCTCGTTCCCTGCCGCACACCTTCGACGTGGCGGCACCGTCTACAGATCCAACTAGATCTGCTGAGCGTCGCTCATCCTCGGGAAGAAGCAGCACCGGGATGAAACACGCGTCGGAGCGCGCTGAGCACACAGAGAGCCCGTTCGTCTCCGGAAGTAGCCGCTCCGGCGCACAGCTCCATACGCCTTTGCGGACTGAGAATCTTGCCACGAGCAGGCACGTTGTCGCTCGAAGCGATTCGGTACAAGAGCCTGAATGCTCTGTTGCGCTACGAAACACGCCGATTTCCAGCCAACCAGGTGCCCAGCGTACCGGAGAGACTCGTGCAATGTCGTTGTCACCGCCATTCTCGCCGTCACCGTCACCACCGTCTTCATCAGCAAGTTCTGGCCAGCGCCTCAATTCCGAACAACTCCAAGTATGCTCACCTACGCTGCACACGCGACAAGCAATGGCTGATATCGAATCGATGTTCAACGAACCCTTGCATTTTGAGTTCGAGGAGACCCGCGTGCTCCGCGAAATGACAAAGAGTGATCCTGCAAAAGCGACCCCGACAGCCGGAGCTTGGCAACAAGTCAACGACAGTTTGCGCTCGCCGCTTATTGTGGAGGCCGATGAAAATACACCCTGTCTTGCCACGTCGGCTCCCACACGAGAAGCTGAAGCGCGTGTCCACGGCAGTTCGGGTGCCCAAAGTCGAATGCTAGACTCAAGCTTCGATGCAGATGCGAGCGACTCCGACAAGGAAAACTGCCTCGATGGTGCCCGGAAAACAGAGTCAAGATCGCAGCGTCCCGTTTACCCGAGAAGCTCTCTTGCTACTGGTGGTGTGTTGGTGGAAAGGTGTCTGCCTTCACCAACAGATGCTGATTTTATCGACGTTGAAGAAGACTTTACTGTCGACAATGAGCGCGCCTGGGAGACGGCAGACGCGAATCGCAGCGTCCTCGAGAGCACCGCAGAAGCAGTTGCTGCAGTTGACCAAGCGCTCGTACCTGCGATGCAGTTCCAGTGCTCCCTGGCTACACGCCCTTCGCCTGGTATGCTACGTGAAGTGGCGGAATCAGCAGCCTGTTCGCTTCACGCAGAGACCATGCGGGGCGCCAAGAGCAGCGAAGAGCGACCCCAATGCTTCCCGACATCAGATGCTCTGGATAATGACAATGCGTCTTGTCGACAGGAGCTTTCGATACCAGATAACCGATCGTTTGAGGCTGCACCAAAGTCGCCCTCGTCGATGCGTCCGAAGGAAGCCTTGGTTATAGGGCAATGTTTGCTGGACGCGGATACCGCGCCACACCGCTCTGTGCTGCCTCCAGGACATGGCCAGTCGCCACAAGCGGCGCGTTTGGAGGACCCCGCCACGGAAACCGCTGCGCAAGGCGCGTCACATTCACCAGACGTGTTGCAGCGTTCGCCTGCCTCGACGCACCAGCAGCTCGATGCCCAAAATCTAGAACAAGTCGCCCGCAGCCGTACGGGCAGTCCAGGTGCCCTGCTGACAAGCACGACCACGCCCGCAAGCCCTGCTGCTGAGAGTATGCCCTTGCCGGACTCTCGCTCGCCAGAGCAGCATATGGCAGCTTTACAACCACCAACACCACCGTTACCATCAACATCGTCATCATTATCGTGCAGCGCGATGCACCAGTTGTTCCAGCCTGTGCTCCGCACGCCCGAACGAGAGGCCTTTTTGTGCGAAATGGAAGAGAGTACGTCTTCGAATGCATCTCTCATGAACCCCGCTGATCTTTGTAATGCCCATGTACCGAGCGATGCTTGGTACCTGGATCTGACGACAGATTCACCTCTGGGGACTGCGGCGACACCCAAGGAGACGTGCAACGCAACATGTGCGAGCCACGGGAAGGGTACGCAGAGCCAGGAGCGCTCGCCTGGGTCGCCATCCAGTGACTGTATACCGTTTCTTGCGAAAGACATGACCGTCGCCCTTCTCGACGGGATTGGCAGCATGCCTTCTGGAAGCCAAGCAGTGCCCCAACCTCCTGCACGCGCTCAAGTGGAGTCGTCCAACGCCGACGCCACTGGAGCACTGGATAACATGTCCGCTGAATCCCTGCAAGCCGATGCTGCAGTCAATGGTACTGCTACTGCTACTGGTAGTGGTACCAGCGATACCGTCAACGAAGACAACACCGCCAACACGACGCCGTCAAGCAGAGAGCGTGCGGCCTCTGCATCCCTCTGTGAGGATGAGACAGCGTCTAGCGCTGCTGCGTCCGCATGCAGCAACTCGGAAGCGGATGCTGCACAGGCGGCATATTTGACGGATACCTTGAGAAGGGCTGCTCAAACACATGAAGTACCGCTCAGGCACCCGCTGTGGGCTCTTGCCGGTACCGACCAGCTGCTCTGTTCGGCACCCCTGAGCCCTATTCCCGAAGGGCATGAGGAAGCGTCCTCGACGTTGTCGTCGTCGCTGAGCTCGCCGTGCCAGCATGCAGCTGCTGTCCAAGAAGGGACTGCAAGCTGTGCTGCCTCCCCGGGGTTGTCCCCGCTCGCCGCTCGCTCGTCGACAGGGTCCGCCTGCTCTGCCCAGAGCACCGCTAGGCAGCGGCAAGCAAACGGTACTATATGGGGTACGCCCAAGGCCGCTTCTGGGAACTGGACCAGCAACACAGAGTCACCTAGCGTAGACGCCCTTCACGAGCAGCACAGCGATACCCTCGTCTTGCGTCCTTTCGCTTTGACGTTCAGGGAGCAGGAAGAAGCGTGGCTCTCTGAACATTTACAGCGAACGAAGCCTTGCGACCAGTTCGTGCTCGCGAATACGCTCGAACTGGAAGAGCATACTTCGTGTAATGTGCGGATAACGAAACCCCAAAGCCGCAGCGAATGCTGGTACGTTCGGAGCGTCTTGAGCGTCTCAAACGACTGCACTCAAGGACACATGCAGAGCAGCTCCGCTGGCAAGTCGTCGCCCGCTGTCTATTATCTAGTCGAGCGTATCCTTGGCACCAATGAAGAAGACACCAAACGTCGAAGACGCCGCATCTCGCTGCCGGCTTGTTCTGAAAAGTCCACGAGGTCTGCAGCGCGTACCGCACTGGAACGTGTGTTCTTCGAGTGTGGTCCGCGCAGCAGCAGCAGCAGCAGCAGCAGCAGCAAGGCCTCGCTGCTGTTTCAGCCAATGCTCGGGGCAAAAGCAACCAACCGTATGCTACTTGTGCTCAAGGAACAGCCCATAGGCGCAGCGCGCTGGGAATGTGTGGTGTTACAGCGGCTCCACGAGGCCTCTGCAGCTTCAGACGGATGCTGCGAGGACCCGATCCTCACTCGTTTGCCACGGGTAGAGACGCTTTATGAAGCACCGGATACGCAGAGCGCCTACACCATTCTGGGGCAAGTACCGCCCTGGGGCACGCTGGGCGATCTCCTCGACCTCGTACGAACCCCAGGATACGTGGAGCGACCCCATCCACATGACGTCGCGATGACTGGACCTCTCGACAACAACAACAACAGCAACAGCAACAGCTTTTACGACTACAACTACAACTATCGCCACGGAGGCCTTGATCCAGCCTTTGTCGCATTTGTTGCCTCTGAGCTGCTCCAGTTGCTCCTTTTCGTGCACCGTCAGTTGATTATGCACTGGCATATCCGACCCGAAAGTTTATGGCTGGTTCCTGGCGATAGCGCTCTCGCGCCGCGTATTCTACTCTCTGACTGGCAACACGCTTTGGATCTGCGAGTGCTCACGCTCTTACAGCGAGGCCCGGAAGCAGAAGCGCTTGCCGCTGAAGCCAAGTGTCGCGGTGGCTGGGTGCCCAGGGCTTTTCGCTGCTTGGCGATGGAGCAACCACAGCAGCCGTGGGCGTTTGATGTGGACCTGGCTGCGGTTGGCTCTACGTTGTGGCAGCTGTTGGGGCACCAGGGGCCGCCAGCCCGGCTCGCTCCCATGAATCAGACTGATCTAGTGCGCTACCTCGAAAGCAGGAGCTGCAATGAACTGCCCCCATCGGATGGTGTCACCGCCTGGATTGAGCCTGTTGTTGGGGCTTTGGCTGGCTGCCCGTCACGAAGCTCCTCTGAGAGCGTATCCCTCTGCAGCTTGATTCAGGAAAGGTTCATTGAGCCGGTCTGTTCCGCTCACTGGAAACGCATCTGTGAGCGAGCACGCAGCTACGCCTGGTTGCTCATGGCGGTGCGACAAGAGCGCACTCCCAAGCGCTCGGATGACGCTGTCGTCGAGCGTCAACGTACAGCGCGAGCAACGTTGAGCGCTGCTCCTTCCCGATACCGGCGAACGAGCGTATAAGCGCTAACCTTGTCGCCGGGGCGTACTGCGCTGCCTGACGGCGTCTAGGAAACCTTTACGAGCTGCTCCCAGCGACAGCAGCAGCAGCACCAGAAGCAGCAAAAAGTTCACCGAACGCTTCGTGTACCTGTCACTGCGCCTGTACTTGGACGTGCGTGATCGGGTCGGGAAACCGTGTGAGAAGCGAGCCAACCGCTAACGCTAAAGTAGCCGCTGCCCTATTTCTGTTCCCCGCTATCCACCGGTACCACGCTTTGTACAGCGTTCGACGCTCACCGGTCTCATTCGACGCGGTGGAGTGCTCGTTTCCTTTCGAGTAACGAGCATGGTGCTGTCGTTGGGATACAGGCTGGATGTATGCAGCGAACCCGAACAAAGCGTGTCTCCTGTTGACGCTGATCTCGTTGCTGTTGCATTCGCCAACTCGATACAAATAAATATGTTCTGAAGGCTCACTTGGTATCCACAGCAGCAGCAGCAGTAATTGCACGTTTCCAACGGCTTCCTGCACACTCCGCATCAAGGCCGTGGGCGATGACCCGTACGAGCATATGCTCCGAATCATGAGAGCATAGGGTGCAGCGCTCCAGCTGTGGTACCTGGAATAGCAAGCGAATTGGCACTCGCTCATTCCCTCTGGTGATGCGGAATGGATGTACTCGTCGAGAACGCGACGCGAGTCGTTTATCATATGATCAGAGCGGTGAACCCTGGCATAGCGGTTCCCGTACGCAATTTTTGTCTTCGTTTGTTTCTGTCGCAGGTATTCCATAAAAGGAAGGTATCCTGGATGATGGAGAAACGTCGCGGACGGGTTTTGTGGCGTCACTGGTCGCTTGTAGAAAATAACTTTTCTTTTCAAGTTCAGGCATTGTAGGGTCAGCAGGCGGATGAAGTTCATGACGCGTATTTCGAATGCCGAACGTCATGGACGCAAAACAGACCTTACCAAACGCTCTGTATGCGACGCTGTCAATCGATTACTCTCGACAAGTGATCTAAAAAATAGGACCATGGACGGCACATGCTATGACGTGTCCGTCGTGCTGGTACCAGCAATGACGAAGACACAAGGATGGATAGAGAACCAAGCAACTACGCTTGTACGCGATACCGCCGCAAGTCCATATAAAGCGTTCAAGCGGGGAGAATGACAACTTGAGACCCAGCGGGGATTCAGTTGCGTGAACGTCGACGACGCACCGTTGGGATTGGGTCGTTCGACATACCTCATGCTTCGCTGGGGCATGTTTCGTTGCTTCTTCTTCTTCTTCATATTCTTTTGTCTTGATCGAAGCCAACGTCGCTTTATGCAACGCAAATGTGGTCAATTGCATGCAGCTGATATGAGTCTTGAGCAAATCTTCGTTTCAGAGTACTTTTTTCCTGGTTCAGTGCCGTCGGAGGTGTGCTTTTGGATATCGAACGCCAGTTTTGCGCTTACGAATGCACAAACGAGTCGTGCGGGATCGTCTCCAGTGATGAGCTGGTTTGTTCTGAGCCTCGTTCATTGAGCGTATCTATGAACGTCCATATGGACCAAGCGGACGACTTTGTCT
>Ga0078972_1007325_pt1 | contig 24678 bp, 26 predicted proteins | sample YelNatPaOPGAMG01_FD_67568 | JGI IMG/M metagenome (GOLD analysis project Ga0078972, IMG submission 67568) | Hot spring thermophilic microbial communities from Obsidian Pool, Yellowstone National Park, USA - OP-RAMG-01 (SPADES assembly) (version 2) | ecosystem: Environmental > Aquatic > Thermal...
AGTACCCTCCATCTTCCAGCTTCTTAACAAAGGGGGTCTTGTCCACATAGTAGTGCCCCTCCATTATTAACTTCCCAAAACTCTGGATACCTATGGGTAGCTTTTTCATCTTGCACCCTCTTTTTATTTTCTACTTAGCGAAATTTAAAATCAGTATACCCGATATAGACTTCTTCCGTCAAACCGGACACCCTTCAAACTTATCCTGCATGATCCTCCACTCCCTTGGTGATCTCATCTTCACCCCTTTAAGAGGATGATTTATGTTACAATCTTCAAACCAAGAAGGAAGCAGTCCCATAAGGGTTTTTGCATCAGGCAATTCATGCATATATACATAATCCCTTTTAAAGGTTTTTACAAAGGTTCCGCTTAGCACCAACTTATTTCGCTTAACCCAACTTCATGATTTAAAAATTTTTTCTGGGTAATATCAAGCGCTTGCAAGTTGGAGACCTTGCATTTGGGCCATGTTGATGTTTTCTATAGGATCGTCTTGATGGCCTTACCTGGCCGATGGAGGAGTTTAAGTGCATCGTAGATGCGGATGTGGAAGGGTTCGGGCCTAAAAGATTTAAGGAAACAGGGGTTCACGACCTCTTACAATACTCTCAATACGATTTGCCAGCTCCTTCCACCTTTCCTCAGGGAGCTCAAAGTCTGCACCCAGGTTCAACAGTGTACGCTGTCTTGGGCCTTTTTCTGTGCAGACAGATTCCACCAACTTATAGGTGTAATATTCTCTGCGATTCTTCTTATCCACATGTGTGACTTTGCGTATGTACATAAACAAAGGGTACCCACACGGAACGCATACCCCCGCCAACCCCCAAATTAGGCTTTTGGCACTAGAAACAGCTTCCCCAGACCCCACTACCCGTAAGTGCTTGAAATTATTAAACCTGGAATTTTGGGAAACGCAGAATTAGCCGGATTTCGGGGTTCCTTGCATGAAGTTGGGTTAGTGAAATTGCCTAAAGATCCTCCTAAGGAGTCATATCCATTCACAAAAGTGTATATGTAGGAAACCAAAAGTCATATATAAGTCCACAAAATCAAAAAGATCAGGGATACAATGGTTACCGGGATACCAATTTTAGCATGTTCCCAAAAACCTATGTTGATACCCAGCAGAGAAGCCTCTTCAATCACAATTAGATTTGCAATGCTTCCCAATGTAATGAGATTGCCTGCAAATGTACTGGAGATGGCCAATACATACCAAAGTGTGGTTTGCCCTGGATCCAAAAACTTTGTCAAGAGCATCACCGCAGGCACATTGCTTGTTAGATTTGAGAGGATGATGGAAATGATGGATAATGAAAACGGTTCTAATCTTAAACCGTGCCTCTCCAACACTAATAACACATCCTGGGGGATATTGTATTTTTCGATTGCAGCTATGAGTATGAACAAGCTACAAAATAGTGTAATAAGGTGCCAGTCAACAAGCCCAAGGATGCTACGGGTCTTCATCCTCCTGGACATCAATAACCATCCTGCAACGCAGATTGCCACAAGCTCCCTTGGTATTGGAAAGAAAAACAAAGTCAGGAGTAAACAAACTGCAATTATACCTTTCCTACTCTGGTGGCTGTCGTAAGGTGGCCAAGATTCCTCAAGTTCATAAGTGGGACCTTTATAGCTTGACTCCAATCTCTTCCCAAATATGAGGAGTATCAAGCTGTAGGCTGCAAAAAGACTCATAAGAGTGGGAGGAAAACTCCATAGAGTAAAAAGCCAAAAGTTAAGATTTGCCATTTGACCAATAATCATGTTCTGAGGATTACCTATGATGGTTGAAGCTGATCCAATATTGCTGGAGACTGCAAGTGCTATGAGATGGGGAACTGGATCCCTTGATTGCAAAAGTATCGATGTGACAATAACAGGAGTAAAGGCAAGACAAACTATATCATTTGCCAAAAATGCAGATAAAACCCCACTTGTTAACATCAACATCAGAAGAAATATCTTAGGCCTTTCCATAAGCCTTGTGATTGAGAGTGCACATTTTGTATAAAATCCACCTAATCTAAATTGAGCAGATATGATCATCAAAGCATACAAAAGCAGAATGGTCGGCATATGTACTGCAAGAACCGCTTCCTGGGTATCAATGGCACCTGAGACTATCATTGCCACAGCTCCCAAAAGGGCTATGCCAGTGCGATCCAATGCCAAGCCCGGCACCTTGCCGATGGCAACACCCAGGTATGTGATCAAAAAGATTACAGTAACAGTTTCTTTCAATCCTCCCTCCAAAAGTTTTTCTCAAAAATTGGGATGAGAAGTTAAAGGATTTGCATTTAAAAGAAAAGGTAGTTTTGCTAAGCTTGGTAAAAACCGGGAAGGAGAGAAGAGATGCTCAAAAATTCTGACCCAGAGCTTATAACATACCTGTCTCCCACAGACATGATAGAAAGCAGTAACCCAGAGATAATAACCTATGCAAACAAAGTAAAGGGCAAATTAACCGATCCGTTGGAGATCGCTAAAAGCCTGTACTATGAAGTAAGGGACGGGATCATCTATGACCCCTATACCCCATTCTGGCTACCGTTCCACTACAAGGCCACCTATGTGTTGAGACAAGGTAGGGGATTCTGCATCCCCAAGGCAGCCTTGTTATGCACCCTTTCCAGGGCAGTGGGAATCCCTTGTAGATTAGGTTTTGCAACGGTGAGAAACCACCTTGCCACAAAGGCCCTTTTGGAGAGACTGGGCACGGACCTCTTTGTGTATCACGGGTTTGTTGAATTCTGGTTGAAGGACAAGTGGGTCAAGGCCACTCCAGCCTTTAATAAAGAACTCTGCGAAAGGTTTAATGTGCCTCCCCTTGAATTTGACGGCCTGCATGACAGCATCTTTCAGATGTTCAACCGCAATAACCAAACCTTTATGGAATACATAGAATTTCACGGTACTTACGCAGATGTGCCACTAAATGAGATCGTAGCAGCCTTCGAAAATACATATGGAAAAGAGAGGGTGGAAGGTTGGATCAGGGACTTTGAATCCCAAGAAAAAACCCATCCCCCTATCTCCTCACCCTGTCCACAGTTTTTGTGTTCCTAAACATGGGGTAGCCCAACTTCATGACTTACAGGAAAAACGAGTATTTTGAGTTCATTGGGTTTTTTGAGTTCATTGGGTTTGTTGGGTTTATTGGGTTCATTGGGTTTATTGGGTTTATTGAGTTAATTGGGCATGTGCATTTCACCTAACATGCATCCACCACCTCAATGTGTCCTGTGAGCTTTCCCCCACTGTCTGTCCAAGGATCCACTTTGTTCAGTTTTAGTAATATCTCATCTCCAGGCTGTATGTCTCCTTTAAATGCATCCTTCCTTGCCTCCACCATGAGCAGAACCTCTTTTATCACAATCCTAAATCTGGACCTTAGGTCGTCCAGCACAAGGCCATGGTAGATCCTTTGCCGATTCTGCTCCAGATACCTCAGGATCCAATGATTGTGACTTGCCCTTCTCACCTTTTCCTGCTCCTTTAAAACAGGCTCTGTGGCTGCCTTTATATTCAAAAGTTCATCCTCTCCGTAAGGTAGGGCCTCACCCGTCAAAATCGCCTTAAGTTGCCTCTGCAGCACCAGGTCCAGGTACCTCCTGATGGGAGAGGTGGCCTGCACATAACAGTCCACCCCCAAAGGCACATGGGGCCCAGGGTTTGTGGAAATGGAGAGAGGCATGAGTCTTCTCCTTTGTTGGAATACATAGAATACCCTGTCAAACTCAGACTGATTAAGCCTCTCCGTTGGTCCTTCTTGTACCCTAAAAAGACCCGGCGCAGCCATTTTTAAAAGGAATTGGGCAGCCAGTTGATTGTAAAGTATCATCATCTCTTGCACTATTCTCCTTGAGGGAGAAGACATATCCACTTGAAACAGATCAATCCTGCCATCTGGCCGATATGTGATAACCACTTCAGGTAAGGTAAGGTCAAGGGCACCTTTCTCCATCCTTTCAGATTTCAGGTGTAGTGAAAGTTTGTTGAGGATTTCAAAGACCTCTTCATATTCCATCGCCTGATCCACCTGGTCATAGGTCAACTGCTTTGTCACCCTTATAACAGAAGGAACAAAGTCCCAATTTTGGATCTGAAAATCCTTGTCCAGCTCCACCAATAGGCTTATTGCATATCTGTCAATACCTTCCAGCAGGCTCAGGCCATCTTCTGAAAGTTCTTGTGGCATCATAGGCAGATATCTGGTGGGTAAGTAGAGGGAGGAAACCCTTTCCATCAAGACCTTTTCCAAGTTTGAACCGGGTTGGAATATGTGTGTAGTGTCGGTAATATGCACCCCAAGTCTATAGCCCTTGGCCTTTATTTCCAAGCTTATTGCATCATCAAAGTCCCTTGTCTTGGGCCCATCTATTGTAAAGACCTGGAGATCCCTCAGGTCCTTTCTTCCGTTGAGTGTTATCCTTCTCCTCTTGAGTTTAAAGACCTCATCTTGGATGTCTTCAGGAAACTTTAATGGAATGGAAGACCTCAGTAGGTCTAAATCTTCATCCTCTGTCCACACACCGATCTTAAGAAGTATATCCCTGGCTTTTTTGGGGTCAGGCCCTCCAAGGCCTTGGAAGATCTCTTCTATAAGATCATAGTCCTTTGCCTCATCTTGAAACAATGCCAGTTGCTTCAATAAGGAAATCGCATCTTCATCGGGTTCCAATGCCGTATTGTCACCAGATATCACACCCTTTAGCCATTCATTTGCCCTTCTTATCCTTTCTTGCCTTCTTCTTTCTTCTTTCAACTTTTGGAAATGTTCTTCCACCTTCAGAGGAGACACAGGAGAAAACACATTATCCTTTAGTTTAAAGTAGACCCTATCCTCAAAAAGGGCCCTGAGCACGGCAGAGACATGTTCATCTCCTATATTCAGGCCAAACACAAGCTCGGCCAAGTCCTTTAATTCCAATGCCTCCTCTTCTTTCAAAGTGTCCCAAAGCTCTTTCACATCCACTTGGGACTTAAGTCCTTCTCGCTTGGCCTCCTCATCTTTCAATAATTGCAAAAGGGCATCCCTTGGCGCATCCAAGGGATATCTCTTTTGGGAAGCAACCAAGACCCTCCTAACAGGCAGATTTATCTCCCTGTTTCTGATGGTCAAAAGATGGAGCCTTCCCTCCTGCTCCCACAGGCAGATGCCCAAGCATGGCTTACCCTCTTCCAAAAATTCCACTACCTTCCCTTCCATCAAGCCCCTTTCTTTTGCAGAAATGATCTAAAGCCTTGCAAGCTTCGTCAAATTTATTGATTATTGAACCTCTAAGGGATCACAATAAGGCCTTAGAAAGTCAAAATCGAGACCTTTTATGAGGACACCACTTAACATTTATTGGAGCCAGTATGCAAGAGCAGGTATTAAAAAAAAGGCAGGAGATCTTGATCAATAAGGCACAGGCACAGGGCATAACCACCCTTTGGATAAGCAGCCCTCCCAATCGTTTCTATCTCTCAGGCTTCACAGCCCAGGACGGAGGATATGGTGAATCCAGCGGTTGGCTGTTTCTAAGCAAAGAGGCTTCCATCTTAATAACAGACCATAGGTACACCCTCCAAGCCAGGATGGAGGTGAAGGGTGTGGAGGTGGTGGCAGAGGCAAACCTGAAGGAGGCGCTGAAGAAGGTAATAAACTCCCTCGATCTCACAAAGGTGGGTTATGAAGAGGAATACATCACAATGGGCCACATGAGAAGGTTTCTGGAGGTATCGAACGCAGAAGATAACCCCACCCCAAGAAAACCAGAACTGACTCCCATTGACCCAATCCTAAGTTCCCTTAGGGAGATCAAAGAAGAAGGGGAGATCAAAATCTTAAAGCAAGGTGCCAAATTGCTATCTCAACTTATCGAAAAAATTCAAGATACAATTGTTGAGGGAATGACTGAGAAGGAACTTTCAAACAAGATCACCATGCTTGCCTTGGAGATGGGTGCTGAAGACCTTGCTTTTCCAACCATCGTGGCCTCTGGGAAAAATTCTGCCCTTCCCCATGCTGTCCCGGGCTCAAGGAGGTTGAGGAAGGGGGAGCCCATAATAGTGGATGTGGGCATCAGATATAAGGGTTATATGACAGACATGACCAGGACATTTTTCCTGGGAACGCCAAAAAAGGAGTTTGCTCATCTCTACAAGCTGGTTTTTGAGGCACAGAGCAAAGCCATGTGCGGGCTTAAGGCAGGATTAAATGCAAAGGATGGGGACGAAATAGCAAGGGGTTTCTTCCGAGAAAAAGGCCTTGCACAATACTTTTCACATGGATTGGGGCATGGTGTTGGTCTTGCGGTGCACGAAGCCCCAAGGATTGGACCCCTTTCAAAAGATGTGCTAAGATCCTATCATATAGTTACGGTGGAACCAGGGCTTTACCTTCCTGAAAAGGGCGGGGTCAGGATAGAAGATATGGTCTTATTGGGAGAAGATGGGGCCGTAAGGCTCACAACAGGAGCAGGGATATATGAATTTTAACGCAGATCTTCTCATTGATGGCTTCCTTTCCTATGCAAGGCTTGAAAGAGGCCTATCGGAAAACACCATATCTGCCTACGCAAACGACCTAAAAAGGTTCTTGGAATATTTAGATACAAAGGGCCTTGACCCACATACAATAGGCCCTCAAGATATCTCCCACTATGTTACATACCTTGGATCGGGCTTATCCAAAAGGAGCATAGCCAGGAACATATCTGCTGTGAAGTCTTTCTTTAGATTCCTGAAGTCATCTGGAGAATTGGCCCAGAATCCCACAAGAAACATCCCCAGTCCTAAACTAATGAGAAATATACCCGAGGTATTATCTTTGAAAGAGGTGGATGCCTTACTAAATGCGCCCAACAGTGCCACTTTGCAAGGCATCAGAGACAAAGCCATACTTGAACTCTTGTATGCAACAGGCCTAAGGGTCTCTGAACTTCAAAACCTGAGACTTTTGAATATAAACTTAGATGCAGGTTTTGTGAGGACAATGGGAAAAGGCTCCAAGGAACGCATAGTTCCCATGGGTGAGGTGGCCATGTATTATTTGAAGGAATATCTAAACAAATCAAGGCCAAATCTTTTAAAAGGAAAAGAATCCCCATATCTATTTGTAACTCATTTGGGCAAACCCTTTACAAGACAAGGTCTTTGGAAACTGATTAAATCTTATGCAAAAAAGGCAGGTATAAAGGCCGAAATAAGTCCCCATACCTTGAGGCACTCATTTGCCTCACATCTTTTGATGGGTGGTGCAGACCTAAGGGCTGTTCAACTCATGTTGGGACACGCAGATATCGGAACTACCCAAATCTATACACATGTGACCATGAAACATCTTATAGACACCCACAAAAAATTTCACCCGAGGTCTTAATGGGAAAGTTGCTTCAGTTTAAAAAAGGGGATGCTTCACAAGATAATTTAATAACTGCTCACCCTATGGAATTCAGAAGAGCCAGATGGTCTTCCACTAATTTCATACAGATGAGAAAGTCACTTAGCGAGAGATACGAAAAAGAATTCGACTCTAAACTTCAGAACACCACAATTCCTCCCCATTTTGTGTTAAATATGGGATTAGAATACACAATATCTGCCCTTTTTTACTACAGGAACTCCCCTGAGGTAATGAAAGAAGTTTATTTCCTTGCAGGGATGGTTGATCTTCTTATAAACAAGGTCTGCCCTATACTCAGAACCGATCTCATAAGGGGGCTCTACAATAAAGTCTTTGAACTGAGAAACAAACTTAACATATTCTGGGTAGGTCCCATAAATCAGGTCCTTTTGCCCATAGAACCCGACTTTTACGATGAATCAAGGTACAGGGCCTCTTTACATGGGCTAAAAAATCTGAAAGACTTGTATGCCTTCTTGATGGAAGAAAGTCAGGAAATGTTTCTTATACTTTGTAAAGAATATGTTTTCTACTGCCCAAATCCAAAGGGAGATTAAATGGAAACAAAAGAACCCATTGAAGACCTGCACCAAAGGATCCAAGAACTGGAAGCAGAGCTCAATAAAGCCAAGAAGAAAGAGGAATTGTTTTTGTCTATTCTGAATAGCATCCCAGAAGAGATACTCTTCATTGATCCTGAATATAATATATTAGATGCCAATAAGGCATTTTTAGATTCCGTGGGCCTTGATAAGAAAGACATAATAGGAAGTAAGTGCTACGAAATATTTTCGAAGATAGGGAGACCGTGCGAGAAAGATTCAGAGTCCTGCCCCTTAAATTTGGCCATCACCTCCAAGAGAAAGGTTGAAATCCCCATTTCTGAAAAGGCCTTGGGCAGCGTTAATGAGTATCTAAAAATAGCTTATCCCATAACCATCGGCCCATCAATGAGCTCTTATATATTGGAGATAAGGAGGGAATTTGGAAGTATACCTACACTGATAAAGGCGTTACGGTACAGCGAGCAAAAGTTTTACTCAATCTTAAACTCTGTCTCAGAGGCAATAATCAGTATAAATCAAGACCATGAAATAATCCTGTTTAACCAAGCAGCTGAAAAAATCTTCGGATACAAAAGTCGTGAGGTACTGGGACACGATTTATCAATGCTCATCCCGCCTCAATACGGAGATCATTATCGCCATATCAGGAAATTTTTTGAGAAACCTGAGTCAAAAGCAATATTCAAAGATATAACTGTTACTGCTCTCAGAAAAGGCGGACAAGAATTTCCGGCGCAAATCGGAATCTCGTATCTACAGACCGAAGATGAGCATATCTTTACTGCAATAATAAGAGATCTGTCAGACAAATTGGATTTAGAAAAGAGACTTCTACAGAATGAAAGATTCACCGCAATAGGAAAGACAGTTGCACATGTGGTGCATGAGCTAAAAACTCCCTTAATGATAATAGGAGGTCTTTCCCAGCAGTTACTTAGGACTATACCAGATTCTTCAACACAAAAGAAGCTGGACATCATTTGCGAGGAAGTTGCAAGATTAGAAAGACTCTTGATGGATTTGGGCGATTTCACAAAGGAGCAAACCCTGGTTTTAAGGAGGGCCGATATAAACGACTTAATCCATGATGTAATAGGAATGATGATTGCTCTTCCCTCTTCCCAAAGATATCACTTTGTTACAAAACTTTGTAAATCAGATGTGGTAATCCAATGTGACCCGGACAAATTAAAGCAAGTGCTCATAAATATAGTGGTAAATGCAATGGAGGCAATGGAGGAAGGAGGAGAAATAGAAATCTTCTCAAAAAAACTCTCCGACCATGTGGAGATCACCATCAGAGATCACGGCATAGGAATTAAAGAGGAAGATCTTTCTAACATATTTGAACCCTTCTATACAACCAGAAAGAGGGGTACGGGCCTTGGATTGAGTATATCTTACAAGATTGTACAGGCGCATTGTGGTGAGTTAAAGGCTCAAAGCAAAGTAGGAGAAGGGACTACTTTCACCATATTATTACCAATAAGATAGAAAGGAAGATGAGTTGGAAATTCTAAGTGCTTGTAAAGAATGTATAAGGCTTTGGGATCTTTATCAAATGTATCCAAACATCAAAAGGCATTCAATTGCAGTAACAAAAGTGGCATTTTTCTTGGCCAATAAACTTAATTCCATCAACCATTTTGTTTCGATCAACAAGGTTATCAAAGGAGCACTTTTGCATGACATTGCTAAATCAAGGTGTATTAAAACGGGAGAAGACCACTGCAAACTTGGCAGAGAAATATGTGAAAAGCATGGCCTATATGACATAGCAGAGATTGTGGAAGAACATGTGAGATTAAAAGACCCTCTCCAAAATGGTGTGGTAAATGAAAAACACATTGTATGTTACGCGGATAAGCGTGTAATGCACAGTGAAATTGTAACCTTAGAGGAAAGGTTAGAGGACATCCTTAAAAGGTACGCACAAAATAGGCCTGATGCAGAAGAAAGGATATTAAGGAATTTTCATGTTGCCAAGAACCTGGAACAGATAATCTTTGAGAAGATAGGGATTGAACCTGTGTTGCTTTCAAGCCTGATTCGTGAAGCGAAAGAACTTAGCATATTCGATTCCTTGGGAGAAATGGATGAGCATTAGGTTGATTGCAAAGGATCTTTATAGAATCACGAAAGAAATAGAGGCCTTGGAAGAGAGACTTAAAACTTCAACTCCTCAGGAAGCAGATGATCTGAAGTTGGAAATTCAAAGGCTTAGAGCAGAAAGAGAAAGGTTAAAGAAGATTTTGGAGGGCCACAAATCCCCTCCACCCTACAGATTGCCAAAGTGAAAAGTCTCATCCATCTCCTTTCTCCGGTTTATTCCCTTTGTTTGGTTATTTTGACAAGGGGTTCTGGGGTTATAGGTGTGCGAGGCAAGAAAGGTTCAAAGTTCAAAGTTCATGGGTTGGTTAATACCCCTTTTGAGGTAAAAGATTAATTGAAAGTTAAAGAAAATGCTTTGGGAAGCTTTCATGACTCTTTGATTTTACCCTTCAAACACCTGGCACCCTACACGGGTGCACCATGTGGGTAAAGCATATATTGTAAAAACATCAGCTTAGCAGTCAAACATGGGCTTGCCACAGTTCTTAAGAAAAACGGTGGAGAAAAAGTTCCAGAAATATTGCGATATGAAGGTCCCTGAGGCAATTAGGTACCAGTTGAGGTTAGAGTTTAAAATCAGGGGAAACAATGTCACTTTGATTGAAGAAAGGCCAGCCTTTGGCAACCCAGATATATGGATCTCGGTTCCTATTGCTCAGTTTCGCTATAACCCTGATGAGCAAACATGGTATCTTTATTGTTGTGACAGGAATTTGAGGTGGCACCTTTACCACTTGATTTCATCCAATCGAGACATGGATGTGCTCATAAGAGAAGTTGAAAAAGACCCTACAGGGATATTCTGGGGATAGCACTAGAGCCTTGCTAATCATTCCTTTGCGTTTGAGATAAAAGGTCAGGTTTTGTACAGCACTACTGAGGCGATAAGAAAAAATAAAATTATTTTAGTTACACCTCACAAAAGGCTTCCGTAACACCCCTAAGTCTGAGACTTATCACCCCCTGGATCTGCTATTTATTATCTGAGTTATAGTTCATGAGGTAATGCAAAATTGAGATAAGATCTAATGTTGAGGAATTGTTGAATCTTATAGTTTTGGAATTAATTCACAGGCTTCTTTTTCCCAAGTTTGCAAGCCTTCTTAACCCCGATTTCGGGGCTTTTAACATGAACTTGGGTTAAGCCCCTTAAGGAACTTGCACAAAAATATTGCCATTACCAGAAGGTGCCTGGGGTTGACATGGCTAAAAATACTTGTACAATCCCCTTCACAAAGGGGGGTAGGTATGGGGTGAATATAACGAAAGACGACAGTGGAACAATTGTAGTAAGATTTCCCTATAATCTACTGCTTGTTGAAAAGGAAAAGACCATCCCCTGTCACAAATGGCATCCAGAAAAGACATTCTGGAGTTTGCCAAAAAGGTCATGTGTAAAGCAAAACAACGGCAATTTATACCCATATAAGCACATAGAGCATACGCCGAATAAAAAGCCCATCAGACAGTCTGAGTCTATAAAGAAGGGGTGATAAATGACAAAAATTGTCAAGGATATAGGTTTTCTGGCCTTTCAGCCAGAGTTGGGATAAACGAAATACTTCGTCTATTATCCCAAAACAGGACAAAAAGGGAAGGATCTCGTCTATTAACAAGTTAGGCAAAACGGTGTCTTTAAAGTATGGTAAAATATTAGGGTGAAAATATGAAGACCTGGCACAAGATAATTATCGGTGATTCGAGGCGGATGAAAGAGGTTCCAGATGAATCAGTCCATCTTATCATCACATCTCCGCCCTATTGGCAACTGAAGGATTACGGAAACGGAAAGCAAATAGGTTTCAATGATACATACGAGGAATACATAAACAACCTTAATTTGGTCTGGAATGAATGCCATAGAGTCTTACACAAGGGTTGCCGGTTATGCATTAATATCGGCGACCAGTTTGCTCGTTCTGTGTATTACGGTAGATATAAGGTAATTCCGATAAGGACAGAAATCATCAAGTTTTGCGAGAGTGCGGGTTTTGATTATATGGGTGCTATTATATGGCAAAAAGTAACCACATGCCATACTACTGGGGGTGCAACTGTTATGGGTTCCTATCCTTATCCGAGAAACGGGATTCTTAAATTGGATTACGAATTCATCTTAATTTTTAAGAAATATGGAAATCCTCCAAAAGTTAACAAAGAGATTAAAGAACAGTCAAAATTAACTGATGAGGAATGGAATCAATACTTTACAGGACACTGGAATTTCCCGGGGGAAAAGCAGGATAAGCACCTGGCGATGTTTCCTGAAGAGTTGCCAAGACGGCTTATCAAGATGTTCAGTTTTGTTGGTGATACGGTGCTTGACCCATTTCTTGGTAGTGGAACAACATCTTTAGCCGCTAAGAATCTTAATAGAAATTCTATTGGCTATGAGATAAACGAGAATTCCCTGCCAGTTATAAAAGAGAAACTTGGTATTAAACAAGGCAGTATCTTTCAGAATGTAACTTTTGAAATTATCAAGCAAGAAGAATTAAAAATAGATTTTAAAGAAGAGATAATAAAATTGCCATATATCTTCAAAGACCCTATAAAATTTGATAAGAAAGTTGACCCGAAGAGATTAAGATTTGGTTCAAAAATAGATAACTTGAATTATGAAATGGGAAAATATCATAAAGTAAAAGAAATATTATCTCCGGAACTCATAGTCTTAGATCGTGGTTTAAAAATAAGACTGATTGGAGTAAAACCCCAATCCGATAAGAATGGTGAAGCAGTTCAATTTTTGAAAGAGAAACTTAAAGGGCAGAGGGTATTTTTAAAATTTGATAATGTCCAATACGACGAAAAAAAGAATTTACTTTGCTATCTTTATTTATGGAACAAAACTTTCATAAATGCCCATTTGATTAAAAAAGGTCTGGTGGATGTGGAAATTGGTTTTGATTATAAATATAAAGAGAAATTTTTAACCTTGCGAAAAGGATTAATCAAAGAGGTTTAGTATGAAAATAAAAATTACAATTGAAGAGATCAGAAAATATCTGGATATTGAAACGCCAGAATTTCCGAAGTATGTTGCGCCACTTATCAATTTGGCAAATCAGTATGCACAGGGAACAAGACCGAAGGTTGTGGGTCAGATGAGCGAACTTATTCAGGAATTTGAAGGGAAGACATTACGCGAATGGGAAGAGTGGTACTTGAAGAGAAAGCCTGATGCAATAAGGAATGCTACAGAAAAGATATTACTGAAACTGAAAGAACTTAAAAATGCTTTGGATAAAATTGATCGGACGGCTGTTGAACAATGGGTAAGAGATTTAGTAATTGTGAAAACCTTTGCAGGGCTGAGATTTCAAGAAGCAATCTTGAAAAAAGGTGCAGAAATTAAAGGAACAAATTATAGACTCGCCGAGCCAGATGAAGAATCAAAAGGAATAGATGGTTATATTGGAGATATTCCAGTATCTATAAAGCCACATACCTATGAGGTTAAAGCTGCATTACCGGAGCACATAGAGACTAAAATTATTTATTACAGGAAGATTGATGATGGCATTGAGGTAGATTATGGAGAGATTTTATAGAAAGCCCCCGCATCGCCTAACACAGCATAAAAAGTTCGTGACTTCGGGCTGACCCAAATTTTTGCTTCTTAAAAAATTATTTTATGCTGCAACCGTTACTGGAAATCGCCAGCATGGTAAGGAACAAAAAAAAGAAAAAATTATTTTTAATTTTAAAGACCGTAGCTATAGCTTTTGGGATGCTTTTCAGCGTGAGTGGATGTTATCCAATCCATTTATCAGAAAATTTACAGGCCGACATTCAATCCGAATATAAAACCAAATATTTTGTCTTTAAACCACCACAAGGTAGATGGCAAGCAGTTATTGATACACCAAAATTCATCGTTCCACACGAAGGGAATTTATTAGCTCGTTCGATGCCTGAAATAATTAAGTTTTACAAAATTCCATACGTATGGGGGCATGAGCTTTCCCCCATTGTCAAGACAAAAATGAAACATTTCTAAGTTTGGTCTCCTCCCTTTCAGCTGGCATATTTATTTTTGATGTTACGTCCCTCTTCTTAAGATATACCTCCTCAGGTGTTTTGTAGCCTAAGGCGCTGTGACATCTCTCGGTATTGTAGAATTCAAAGTAGTTCCCGATGTTGTCCTCTGCTTCCCACAAGTCAGCATAGTCCTTAAGATATACTTCCTCATATTTTAAGGTTCTCCATAGCCTCTCTATGAAGATGTTATCCCAACTTCATGATTCAAAAGTTTTTTCTGAGTAATATCAAGCGCTTGCAAGTGGGAGACCTTGCATTTGGGCCATGTTGATGTTTTCTATAGGATCGTCTTGATGGTTTTGCCTGGCCGATGGAGGAGTTTTAGGGCATCGTAGATGCGGATGTGGAAGGGTTCGGGACTGGAAGACTTAGGGAAACAGGGGTTCACGACCTCTTACGATACTTTCAATACGATCTGCCAGCTCCTTCCACCTTTCCTCAGGGAGCTCAAAGTCTGTACTTAAGTTCAACAGTGTACGCTGTCTTGGGCCCTTTTCAGTGCGGACAGATTCCACCAACTTATAGGTGTAATATTCCCTGCGATTCTTCTTATCCACATGTGTGACTTTGCGTATGTACATTATCAAAGGCTACCACCAGAACCCATACCCCTGTCAACCCCTAAGTTAGGTCTTTGGCACTACAAACAGTTTCCCCAGACCCCACCACCCGTAAGTGCTTGAAATTATTAAACCTGGAATTTTGGGAAAGGCAAAATTAGTCGGATTCTGGGGCTTTCAGCATGAAGTTGGGTTAAATCATGAACCTTGCTCAAAGTGCGTAAAGTGGCTAAATGCTTTTGATTTGGATAGTGTAAACGATGAATTATTCTTTCAGTTATCAGAGGGTTATTTTATCTCTACGGTGGTTAATATATGACCATCATAGTCAATGAGAGTCACAGTACAAGGGATATTACAGATGCTTTTCATGTATCTTCCTGCCTTCTCACATATATGCAAAATAATAACCTTACCATCGTTACCGTTCTCTTTTAGATAACCCAAGAGTTCTCTTGCTGTATTTAGCCTTTGGCCCTTTTTTATGGGATTGACTCCCAGTTGCTGTATGGCTTCTTCCACATCCAATGCCCCATATCTTACATGTGTATTACCTGTACTCATGGATATCTTTAGGAGTTTTGCAAACTGTCCGCAGAAATGTATGCACGAAAAATCAAATCTCTTAGCCTCCAGGAGGGAAAACTCCACAAAATCCCCGGCCATTATATAGGCCTCTTTGGGGAACCTATAATACCTCATATGGGCTTCTTCAGAGCTCCGCCCGGTGGAAAGTACTATTTCTCTGAGGCCGATGGCCCTTGCCACTTCCATCTGGGTTGTTATGGTTGCTCTCCATGCCTCTGTGGAAAGGGGCTTTACTATGCCTGTGGTGCCCAGGATGGATATCCCACCCAGGATCCCAAGTCTTGGATTCAGGGTCTTCTTGGCAAGGACCTCACCTTCAGGCACAGAGATGGTAATTTTGAGCCCCCCAAGATCTGATCCTCCCAATGCCTCAATGGCCGCCTCCTGGATCATCTTTCTGGGAACAGGGTTGATGGCAGCTTCTCCCACTGCCACTGCTAAACCAGGTTTTGTAACCCTTCCAACTCCCCTGCCTCCGTCAATGAGTAGCTTTCGGCCACTTCCCTTTAAAATCTGCACCTCCGAAAGTATGAGGGCACCGTTGGTAATATCAGGATCATCTCCCGCGTCTTTGATTACTCCGCAGATGCTCAGCTCAGAAATGGGGGAATAGTCAGCCACCTCCACACAGAACCTATGCCTTAATCCATCTGGGAAAGGTATCTCCACTCCCTCCATGGGGTCCCAGCTAATCATACCTTTTTGGGACAAAAGATTTAAAATTGCACCCTTTGTTGCCGCTGCTGCACAGGCACCTGTTGTAAAACCTGTTCTAAGTCGTTTTTTCACACCCTTTTTCCTTGATCAAAGCAAGGATAGCCTCCCTGGCCTCATTCACGGTCATGGGAAGGCCATCCAGTGATAGGTCATCTTCATATTTCAGTTTCCAACCCAGCTCAGCCACATAGGGCAACCTAAGCCCATAGCTCAACAACTCCTTTGGCTCACAGAGGACTTCCTTTGGGGTGCCTGATCTCACTATGGTGCCTTCCTTTAGGATATGCACATGTTGTAAGAACAAGGGTATTAGATCCACATTGTGGCTTGCAATCACCAAAGTTACGTTGGAATCACGGTTCAGAGATCTCAAGACCTCTACCATTTGAAGTTCCCCTAAGGGATCAAGTCCTGCCAATGGCTCGTCCATCAGCAACACCTCATGGCCCATTGCCAAAAGTCCTGCCATGCACACCCTCTTTTTTTGGCCATAACTCAAGGTATTGATCCTCCTTTTTTCAAAGCCCTTCAGCCCCACAGCAATAAGGGCATAGTTTACCCTCTTACTCACTTCCTCCATCCCACAGCCCATATTTGTGGGGCCAAAGCTTACATCTTCCCACACAGTATTGGCAAAGAGCTGGTCATCGGGATCTTGAAACACAAGCCCAACTTTCCTGTAGATCTCTTTTGGGCTCATGGACCGTACATCCCTTCCCTCCAGCAATACCTTGCCATCATAATCCTTCAAAAGTCCATCCATCACCTTAAGCAAAGTGGTCTTTCCTGAGCCATTTGCTCCTAAAATCCCTATGCAAGCACCTGCATGCACATCAAGTGTTACATTCCTCAAGGCAGTGGTCCCATCTGGGTAGCTAAAGGAAGATATACTCACAGATATTTTGGCTGCTAAATCCACCATAGAAACACAAGCACAGACATGAAAAAGGGCATGAAAAGTATCTCCTTCTTGGGGGGAGGTGCTTGAGCTGTTAGAGGGATCTCTCCTTCATATCCCCTCTGCACCATGGAGGCAGCTGCCTTTTGTCCCTTTTCCAGGACTTTTATCATCAAGGCCCCTGACATAATACCCAAGGATCTAAAGGAGCTCTTAATGGAAACATACCCCATTCTGTTTTTCTGGGAAAAATAAATGATCCTGGCCTCTTCAAGGAGCGTGAACATGAATCTATTGGTCAAGAGTAGGATTTCCACCATCTCCTTGGGCACCCTGAACCAGGCCAAAGCATATATGAGTTCGTAAAGTGCCATAAACTCACCCATTAGCACTATCACAGATACAGAGCTCATTACCCTGAGGCCCAGGAGGACTCCTTCCCTAAGGGCACCCTCATACACGGGCAGTGTGATGCTGCCCAAGAGAGGAAGAGGTATGTTCAACTCAAACAATACCACTCCCTTGGGAGACAAGGCCTTTATAACTATGAGAGTGGCAACTATGACCATAGGTTCAGAAAACCTATGGATGAGTTTTTTTAGCGGCATGGACCTAATGTTCAACACTGAAACACACAGCAAAAGGACTAAGGAAGGGAAAAACAGACCTTTGGAGGTTATCAAAAGGCATATACAAAATAGCCCCAAGATGAGTTTGAGCCTTGGATCCAGTCTCAAAAATAGGTTCATGGATCCCACTATCCCCTTTGTTGATTTAGAACTTGTTTGTTGACCTCTAACTTGGCTTCCATGAGGACCCTAAAATAATAACCTGCCGCAAACCCTCCCACAGCACCTGCCAGCAAGAAAAGAAACAGCAGGAGATCTCCCTGGTCTGTATTTATCAAGGGTTCAGAGGCCTCTCTTCCGTGTTCGGCGGATATCTTTTCCACCACAGCCTCGTCAATACCCATCCATTTGCTCTTCTCTTCACCTAAGACGTTTAAGGCAAACACAAGGATGATAAACAGTGCCAAAAATACTCTTTTAGGCTTCATGCCTCCACCTCCTGTGACCTTAGACCATAGATCATACCCATAAGGTCAGGCCTTCGCCTCAGCAATAAGGTAATCACGCCTGAGGTGATAAAGCCCTCCAAAAGACCTAAGGGTAATTGGGTGGGCACAAAGGCCACCAGTATCTTGAGAAACAAGGGGAAAAAGGCCTCTTCTCCCTTGATCCCTAAGGCCAGTTGTACAGCAGTGGCAGAATATGTGGCCCAGTCTGCCACTATCCCTGCCACAAAGCCACAAAGGGGAAGTGATAGCCTAAACCTTTTGAGCATCACAAAGGCTCCGTAACCAAAAAAGGAACCCGCAACTCCCATTGAAAGGGTGTTGGAGCCCAGGGTGCTCAATCCACCGTGGGCCAAAAACAACGCCTGGATCAAAAGCGCACAAAAGCTCACAACAACACTCAAAAAAGGCCCAAGGATTATGGCAGATATGGCAGTGCCACAAGGATGTGAACAGGTGCCTGCAATGGGAACGGGGATGGGCATTAGGGAGATCACGAACACAAGTGAGGCACTTAGGCCCAAAAGGGGCTTCAGGTAAAGCTCCATTTTTACCCTTCGCCTTATCTCAACTATTCCATACGCAAGGAAAGGAATCATCAAGATATACCAAAATGCTGCCCAACCAAGGGGCAAGATACCTTCAGAAATGTGCATGGCAAACGCATCTGTTTCCAAGATTACATATGTGGCAAAGATTAAAATTATGCCCAAGAACTTGCTCGAAGTATTACTCTGTTTCTTATGCATATTCACCCCCATTTTTGCGGATTATGGTTTGCTTTGAGTTTTATCCTTTATGGATTCTTCCATTGCCAACCTTGCAATTGCATTTACCGTTGCCACCGCAACAGACGATCCCCCCTTTCTGCTGATATTTGTGATAAACGGATATGGTTTTTGACTTAGCAAAATCTTTGCTTCAACTGCATTAACAAATCCAACTGGTACTCCTATTACCAAAGGTAGTGGGCCTTGAAAGTGGTCAAGTATTTCCATAGCCTTGATAAGGGCCGTGGGTGCATTTCCAATTGCCACTATCCCAATGTTATCATGTAATTTCAGTGCAGTTTCCATGGCAATGGCAGAACGGGTTCCAGTTTGTTCAAGGTCTTTGTCAGCAATAGTATCCAAGGCACAGATTATCTTTACTCCAAACCTTTTCAGGTTCTTCCTATTGATCCCTGCAGCAACCATCTTCACATCCGTCACTATACTTTTGCCCAATACAATAGCCTCTATGCCCTTTTTTATCGCATCGTGATGGAACACCATATGGGTTGCAAAATCCAGATCACCTGTGGCATGTATTACCCTCTTGACTATGGGAACCTCCTGGGGAGCAAACCGCCTTAGATCAGCCTCTTGCTCTATTATCCTCATGCTCAAGGATTCAATATCCTCGCCCACACAACCCTTTGCCTCCTTGATCCTCTCTTCAACAATCCTGAAAATCCACTCATGGCCACCCAGTGGCCTTGTGTATATGAACTTCACATGGGGATGGGTGTTTTGGGCCTTTTCAATTATCTCCGGAATGTCTTTGGTCACATGCATCCCGGCCCCTAAGAAAAAGGGATGAATAATGATTGTATCGGGCTTGTCTTGCAAGGCCATCTCAATGGCATCTTCAAGGTTGGGTCTGCAAAATTGTAAGTACGCAGGCAGTACACAATTGGACTCGCAGTTGGGATGTATCATCTTGTGTAGTGAAACTGTAACGTCTTCCAGGTCATTTGCATCTTTTTTCCTACTTCCATGCCCAACAATAATGATTTTCTCCAATTTAAACTCCTTTCTCAGCTCAAAATTCCAAAAGGATTTTTGCCGTTAAAATGGATATGGATATATGTGGCAATTGTATTCTTTAGTCTATATCCTTCTTGAAAAAGTTCTGAATCGTATTGATCCGAGACCTTAAAGACCTTGGAAACTTCATCAAATTTTTCACAAAACTGAATATTGCTGTAATGAAACTCATGACCTTTTAAAGTGTGAGACTTTTTTCCCAAAATACAGTCCTGTAAAAGTTCAACCTTACGATATCCCAAGTAAGGACTTTTCCCCATGATTACATCAAAGGGGAATACTCCCGCCATTCTGTTAAATGTCTTATCTTCCACGACCCCTTGTGATAGAAGTATAAGGCCACCACATTCTGCATATATGGGTATTCCATCCATTGCCATTTCTCTGATGGAATGAAGCAGGCTTTTGTTTTTGGATATGGCCTTTGCATGTACCTCAGGATAGCCTCCACCTATATAAATTCCATCACAATTGGGAATGGATTCATCTTCAATTGGGCTAAAATATTGTATCTTGCAGCCTGAAGCCTCAATGGCATCCAGGTTGTCTTGATAGTAAAAACAAAAGGCCTTGTCTTTTGCAACCAGGACCGTCTTTGTGACACCTCCTTTGTTGGATACAGTCTCCCGCGCTGAAACCTTAGAAGGCCCAGGTATTATGGAGGTTTGTAGGATCCTGTCCAAGTCCACGTTTTCTTCTACCACCTTAGAAAGATATGCGATCTCTTCTTCTCCCAAAGGATTTTCCTCTGCCACCAAGAGCCCCAAGTGCCTGGAGGGTATATGAAGTCTTTTGTCCCTTGGGATATACCCCAAAACAGGAATGGGGGAGGAGTTCGTAAGCCTTTTTATATGCCTGTGGGATCCGGTTTTACTGAATATGCACCCCAAAATTTGGATGCCTCTGGACCTTGCCTCATTTGCCAGCCCCTTCAAGATGGGGCCCAGTGTCTCTGCCATGCCAAAGGTGTCCACCACCAGCAAAACTGGAATTCCCAAGAGCTTTGCCACGCTCCAGGTTCCAAAATCTCCGTCAAAGATCCCCATAACCCCTTCCACCACAGATACATCCGCCTCTGAGCTATGGGTATAAAAACTCTGCTCCAAAAACTCCCTGTCCATCATGAAGGTATCCAAATTCCTGGCAGGCCTACCTGTGACCATTCCATGCAGGCCCTGGTCTATGTAATCAGGCCCCACCTTAAAGCCTTGGACGGACAACCCCCTTTTCCTAAAGGCCGCCATCAACCCAAGTGCAACGGTGGTCTTTCCACACCCGCTGTGTGTTCCTGCAACTAAAATTGCCTTCATAGACCCACCAGTTTATAAATCCTTTCCATCTGAAGGTTTTTTCTGAGGAGATTGGCCAAGTTATTGATCCTTTCTTCTTTAAGATGGCTGTAACTATACTGCACATCCAGTTCATCCAATCCCTTTTTCTTCCTTACCGAATTTAAGAGTTGTCTCCTAAGGGTATCGTTTTCAAAGATCCCGTGGATATAAGTACCCATTGCATTTTCTCTTTCTGATCCATCGTACACCTTTTCTTCAAACCTGTTTCCTTCTATTTCTTTGAATCTTGTAACCTCAAATATCCCATCCATACCTTTACTAAGACCCATATGGATCTCATAGCCCCAGTAGTTTTGCTCTATTTTGGTCTTCAAAAAGTTCAACCTGTGTGGTTTAAAATAAACCTGTGATGTGATTTTTTCACCTTGGAAAATAGTTTCAATATCAAACAGGCCTAAACCTTCCATTTCAGGGGCTTTACCTTCAACCATTTCAGGATCCAAAATCTCTCTGCCTAAGATCTGATAACCACCGCAAATCCCCACCACAAAGGCACCTTTTCTCCACGCTGTGATTATGCTATTGCCAAGTCCTGATTCCTTTAAAAAAGAAAGGTCCTTTTGCGTATTCTTTGTCCCAGGAACAATCACCATGTCTGCTGATTCAATCTCACTTGGGGTTAGAGAAAAGCTTAAAAGCACATCTGGTTCATAGGCCAAGGGATCAAAGTCTGTGAAGTTACTTATAAACGGCAAGTGGACCACAACCACCTTTAACTCACGCCTTGGACTATAAGGGAGCTTTCTTTTCTGCCACAGGGAAACCCCGTCCTCTTCTGGAAGGCCCATTTGTTGTTCATAAGGGATGATGCCAAGGGTTGGAATCCCTGTGAGCCCTTCCAACATGGAAAGACCTGGCTCAAGTATATTGGGGTCCCCTCTGAACTTGTTTATGAGAAAGCCTTTAATAAGGGAAGCATACTCTTTTGCAAGCTTTACCGTTCCTATTAGGCTTGCAAAAACACCTCCCTTATCTATATCCCCAACCAACAAAACAGGTGCATCTGCAAACTTTGCCATGGGAAGGTTCACAATATCCTTTTCCATAAGATTTATCTCCACCGGGCTACCTGCGCCCTCCAAGATGATCAGCTGATATTTTTCCCTTAGTTTCTGAAAGGAATCTATTGCTCTTTCCCAGGCAAGGTCTTTGAGTCGGTAATAGTCCTTGGCAGAAAGGGATGCAAACACCCTCCCTTGGAATATAACCTGACAGCCCGCCTCCCCTTGTGCCTTTAAGAGCACGGGATTCATGTGAATGCAGGGTTCAAGCTTGGCTGCCTCTGCTTGAAGTGCCTGTGCCCTTCCAATCTCTCCGCCTTCCTTTGTGATAAAGGAATTGAGGGCCATGTTCTGGGCCTTAAAGGGAGAAACGGATATACCCATGTCCCTGAATATGCGGCAAAGGCCTGCAACCACAAGGCTCTTTCCCACGCCTGAACCGGTGCCTAAGATGGAAAGGGCCTTTTTCATGGGAGCTCTTCTTTAACCCCCATGCCGATGAACCGGCACAAATAAAGATCAAAACCCCAAGCAAGACTCTGAGCTTGCATGCCTCCTGTTTTCTCTTTGATGCGTTCCCTCTCTTGCGTTGAGAGGGGAACAGGGGGAGTTGTGGGAAAAGGCTCAGGAGGCCTGAGCAGGAGATTTTCAGGGGAATGCCTCAAAAGGCCTTGGAATACAGGGCCTGATTTTAACATTCAGAACCCCAAAGGAGCTTTTTTAAAAAGGATTTGGCTCTTTGGCACCTCAAAAACCCCTCCTCCAAAATGGGTTATCTTCCCATGGAAGCACCTAAAACAAAAAACCCTTGACCGAATATCCGATCAAGGGATTCCCGATTTTATCCACAAGACCCTTTGCTTGCCTTTCCCCGAAGGCCATAGCAACCCAGTTCAGGCAGGTCTTCTGACTTTCCCCCCTTTAAACGGCCTTCCCACACCTGGGTAAGATGCAGTGGCCAGCAAGGTTTAAAGGGTTGCCCAAAAGGGCAGGATCACAGCCACGGGTTGGTTCCCGATTCTCACGGGATTCCCTATTAAGCCCTTAGGCACCTGAACCTAAAAGTACTTAATGCAGTTCAGCACCACAAGTCAAGCCACATTTTTGAAACCGAAATTTATCTTACCTTCTTTGTTTCTAAGTACAGAGGCAAGAGGAATCCAGATACAGGGCCAACCTCAACGGCCCATCTTGTTAACTGCCTTATGTTGTTTTTTTCCTTTTCTGCCAAACCAGGGATTATCATAACTCTATGGTTTAGCATTTTCTCAACGCCATTGTCCTGAATTGCCTTCCATATTTCCAGAGCTTTAAACATCTTTTCATGAACAGCATTGTCAACAGAATATCCATAGGTAAAAGTCGGCAAAACGTATGACTTTGTCCTGGTAGAAATGAGTAAATCAACCAATATTTTTACTGTTTCTATAAAATTACATGTTACAACAAGTGGTGAGTCTTCTTCTGGACTATTTATTGGAATGACTTCACATTTAGTCTCCTCCATCATAACATTAAAAGGTAGGGGATCAATGTGGAATTTAGTTATACTCAAAAGTAACTCTTGTATTCTTCCCTCGCACTCTGGGCAGGCTTTTTCTGCTGTTTTGTTGACCAATGCATCAGCATAATCTGTGCATGAAGAATAGCCGCAATTGCCACAGTCGATCCCAGGAAGGTACTGCATGAAATCGTCAACAGTTGGCCAATATAGGTCTGCAAATTCCTGCTCTATTGCCATTTCTTCCCTCCTTTATATGCTATTCTAAGAGTATAATGCTGTAATAACGGTAAGGTTCAAGCCTCTCTTTATATATTTTAAAGCTTCTGCCTATCGTTCTTAGAGTCTGAAATATGTCTATTGAAAAGGCCTCAACTGACGGTCTTCTTTCTTGTGGGAATGCGCAATGATTTGGATATAGGCAGGTTTGACAGAGGGCGCAGTTCTCTGAAACAAGAGAAAACGCTTTGTAGTAACCGTGGAGGAATAACTCTCGTTCCACTGTAACAGTACCTTTCCAGAGGGCCACTTGGATTCTACGTTTTTTTTGGCTGTTCTTATAAAAATAAGGATTTTCCACACTGCCGGAGAGTATGAGAGCAATTTTGTATTCCTTAAGAATAGCTCTTACTTTATCTGGTGAAGGTGTTTCCGGTGGACAGCACCAGCTCCTACCGTACCTTTGGCACCCGTACTTACACTTGAGGTTCACCCACTCCGATACAGTTATTAGCTCTGTTTTTATAGGAATTATTTGATCTATTCCATGGTGCTCTGCTAAGCTTCTTATAAAGTTGAGCTCTGGGATCTTTGGTTGGTTAACAGCGATTGAGGTGGAAATCTCCTTGGCATCGGGTTCTTGGATCCATTGATCTGGTCTAAGCACAAGGCCGCACATCTTAATCCCCTTCCTGTAGCTTTATATGCACATCCTTAGGAAGTGCTGTCTCCAAGGCTATTTCAGCGGCCTTGATGATGGCAACGGGTATGACACAGCTGGGATGGCACCTGGCCTTTTGGGCAGAGAGGTATACGGGGTTTTGTGTGATGGGAG